>OGCL01000023.1_pt1 | contig 184479 bp, 157 predicted proteins | sample 1570041 | NCBI WGS metagenome assembly OGCL01 (sample SAMN06266162, study PRJEB24511) | hot springs metagenome | isolation source: Hot spring water | place: South Africa: Limpopo | collected 2015-06-22
CTAAACCCGCCCCTACAGAATCCGGTTGAAGATGGGATGATAGGAGACTGTACCTTACGGGCGTGGAAACGGCTGTATACAGAATTTCTCTGGGTGAATTGAATTATAGTCAACTTAATTACGTGTGTGTGAGGTGTGGTCATGACAGTGCCTTCGCAGCAACCCGCAAGGGGAAGTGCCGCTCCCAATCAACCCCTCCAAGCGTCGATGGGGGCCGCTCCGTTTGCCGCTGCTCGACGAACCGTGACGGCACGTCAGCCGATCGCGTTGATTTCTGTGCAGGGTGATCCAACGGCCACCAAGGTGGAAAGTGGCGCGATCGGACAAAGTGTTTATGTGCGCCAGGTGGGGGAAGCCCTGGCCAAGTTGGGCTGGCAGGTGGATATTTTTACCCGCAAAGCCGATCCCCACGTTGCCCCGATCGTCGAACAAGCCCCCCATTGCCGCATCGTTCACCTTCCCGCTGGTCCCCCCACCCCCCTGAGTGAGGCGGAAGTCTTGTCCCATTTACCGGAATTTATTCAAGCCCTACACGCCTTTCAAACCAAGCAAGGGAGTCACTACCCCCTGCTCCATACCAATGGTTGGTTATCGGCGTGGAGTGGCCTGCAACTGCGGCAACAAAGCAATGTCCAACTGGTGCACACCTACCACACCCTGGGCTGTGTGGAATATCAAGCCTGTCCCCAAATGCCCGCCATTGCCACCACGCGCCTCCAAGTGGAGCAACAAATTTTGCACCAGGCCCAGCGGGTTGTGGCCACCAGCCCCCAGGAGCAGGAAACGCTGCACCGCCTGATTGCTACCGATGGCCGCATCGAAATGATTCCCTGTGGTACGGATTTGGAGCATTTCCGCAGCCTCCACAAACCGTGGGCACGTGCCCAGCTAGGGTTAGCCGATTCAGCCCAGGTGGTTCTATATGTGGGCCGATTTGCGGCGCATAAGGGGGTGGATACGCTGATCCGGGCCTTTGCCCAATGCTATGCACAAGGTACCCATCCCCATCTCCAGTTACTACTGGTTGGCAGTGGCCAGTCCGATCGCAGCACACCGTCACTAGCGAATGGCGCTGATGATCCGGAACGGGCACGATTGGAAGCGCTCGTGCAACGTTTGGGGATGCAGTCAGTCACCCAATTTGTCGGTCAAGTCAGTTACGATCGCCTGCCGGTGTACTATACCGCTGCCGATGTGTGTGTGATTCCCAGCCACTATGAACCCTTTGGGCTGGTGGCGATCGAGGCGATGGCCTGCGGAACCCCGGTGGTGGCATCGGATGTGGGGGGCCTCAAATTCACCGTGATGCCGGGGGAAACGGGGTTACTGGTCCCGTCCCAGGATGTGACGGCCTTTGCCCGTGGGATTGAACGGGTCTTAGAGGATGCGGCCTGGGTGAGCCAGTTGAAACAGCAAGCGGCAAACCGGGTACGGCAAACCTTTAGCTGGGCAAGTGTGGCAGGTCAACTCAGTGATCTCTATCGGCGCTTATTAGCCCAGTCCATTACCCAGGAACAATTGTGGGTAGAGGGTCCAGCGGTTCCTTGGCCCCGGCAACTGTCTGCCCCCCCGGTGGAGCCGCTGCCGACTCACCCGCGTGCGAAAGCTTCCTAAGTGGGTTGGACTAGCTGCGGAACGGGGAGATCCACCCCCGCAGGAAATAGAAGATGGAGGTGAGGTACTCGCTTAAGGCCCGTGTGGTTTGGGCGAGGGCAGTGGCATTGGGGATAAAGCCGTCGATCGTGGGTCGGGGCCAAGGGGGGCGGGGCGGCGCGTCTGGCGTGGGCACACAGGGAGGACGCTCACGGGTATTGGGATCACGGACGATCGGATCAGCGGGCACCGAACCGCCCCCATCCGATTGGGCAAAGCTGCCATCGCCCCGTTTTCCCCGCAGGCGAACGGACCCACTGGCGGTACAGGCATCTTCGGGTTCCGTGGGGGGTGGCTCCGGCGTGGCGAAGGTGTAAAAATTGGTCGGACGGGCGATCGGCTCCAGGCCCAAGCGTTCAAAGGTCAACACCGCCCGCGACATTTCCAACGCCGATCCCACCAGGACCAAGCGGTTGGGCGGCTGATTACCTGCCAGCAGTTCCTTCACCTGCTCACCGATTTGGTGCAAATTGGCCCCCGCGCAAATGGGGCGGCGGTCTACCTCATGGCTGCTGCCGTCGGGGGGCACCAGTTGGGTGCGGGTGATGGCATCCTTCCGGACCCGCAGGATTTCAGTATCGGCAATACTGGGGCGATGGGTTCGCAGGGCAATGGCCGTATCCTCTGCCACCTGCACCTCTGGTTCCCAGTCACCGTCGTTATTGGTTGCCACGCAGACAATCAGGGGAAAATCCCGTTTCATCTGACTTTGGTAAAATTCCGCCGTGTAGGGGACCCGGTTATCCAGCACCTGCACCTGGTCGGGTTGCTCGGCAAAGCTAGCAAAATTGGCGCGACGGGTGGCATTATCCGCCAGCAACACCAGGGGACCAGCCACATCGGGCAGGGGTCGGACTTCGTGCAGGGCTTCCATCTCTAATTCGCGGGTGAGAAGAGTGGCAACGAAGGGCAAACTAGCCAAGAGCAGCAACGGCAGGGCAATGCGGGCCATGATCATGGGAAGGCCCCCCTTCTGAAAACCCAGCAGGGCAAAGCCCCAGAGGATCAGCACAATGCCCAAAGGGGTGAAAACCCAGGGCAGTAATAGATCCCCCAGCAAGCCGATCGTGCCGCCTCCCGCATTGCGGAACATCAGGGTCAACAGGAGGAACACCAGCATCCCACCGAGGACCGTCAACCAGAAGGGGGGGATCAGTCGCCAGAGCAGGTACCACAGCAACGATCCCAGAACGGCCCAGAGAAAAAGTTGGGTGATCAGGGAAAAAACATCAACCACCAGGAGCATGGGGTGCTCTCCTCACAACCAGCGTCATTCAGTCTGTCCAGATTATGACTTGATTTAGAAAAATCGCCTGTTGGTCGCCCGGTCATGGCGATCGCGGGGGCAGCGATTTCCCGTTGGGAACGCTGCGCGAACGCGGCAGAAAGTGGCTGGAATCGGGGACTGTCACCCGATCGGGTGAACTATCTGGTTGAAGCGATCGGGGTCTTCCCCTTGCTAGAAAGTGATCAAATGCGACCGACACCCTGCTGCTGCCCGCTGACTTTTCACTGGCTTCCCACACCTCCCATGTTTCTTAACATCCACTGGCTTTTGTTCCCTTGGCCCCGCCACCGTTTGGCCGCGGCCATTGTGCCCGTAACGCAACCAGCGGTTTCAATCCGGCGATTTCCCGTTGGGGACGCTGCGCGAACGCCCCTGGAACACCCCCCGGTTGCCCCCTTCCCATCACCCTCTGCTGGTTCCATGCCGCTCAACCGGGACGATCGTTGCCCCACCGATGACACCCGTGAAGCCGATGCAGCTACACCGGAGCCGGGGTGTGCCGCTAGGGAAGCGGATGCCCCTTGGCCAGTTGCCCCCCATCCCGATCCCGAGATTGCGGCTAGCTACTATCTCGAACGGCGCACGTTCCTATAGGTGGTTTTCTAGCAACGATGACTTGTCGTCGAGCACCCCTGCTTGGTTTAATGGGCAACGGAAGCTGGTCGGGATCGGGTCGGTTCCCAGTCAGATGGGCGGGTTTAGCAGGGGGATTGCTGGTCCTCCAATCGGCTATTGGCGAACCCCCCCCCTACCGCATACCTTGCACATAAGGGATACCTTGCACATAAGGAAAGCCATCATGGCAGATGTCATCACACCAGCGGTCAGCGATCGCATTTGCAAGCACATGAATGAGGATCACGCCGACGCGGTCGCCCTTTATGCCCGTGTTTTTGGGCAATTGCCAGGGGTGACGGCGGCGCAAATGCAGGCGATCGACCCAGAGGGGATGGATCTGCTGGCCGAAGTAGAAGGCACCTCGCAACCCGTGCGCATTCTGTTTGACCACTGCCTCCAGGATTCAGAAGATGCCCACCACACCCTGATTGAGATGGTGAAACAGGCCCGCCAGCAAAGCCAAGGTCGATAAAGCCAAGGTCGATAAGCCCCTGTCAATATGCTAGAGGCAATAAGTTATGCTTGCCCATAGCTCTGCCAAATATGCATAAACCGGGTTAGCGTCGTTTCCGACAGTTGGCTTTGGAGCCAGAGGAGCGCACGGGTTTGGTTGGGAAAGCGATCGGGTTGATACGCTCGGCAAAGCGCAGGCAAAGACACGGCCCTAGGCTGGGGCGATTGGTACACCGGATACCACGTCACATGTTGGAGCAACCGTTCCCACGTCGTTGCTTCCACTTCGCCCGTACTGGTCAAATCGTGGGCCTGTTGAAACGATCGGACTGCCGCCTGAGTTTGGGCACCGAACTGACCATCCTCCCGCAGTAAGGGATTCGCTCCCCGCACATTTAACAACAGTTGCAGCACCTTAACCGCTGAATTCTCATCCCCTAGTTTCAGGTGGGGTTTGTGGGTCGTATCCGAGGGCGGCAAACGCCGAGTCCGGGCCGCCAGGGCCGGTGCCCACCGCAACAGGGCCGACCAGGTTTGCTCATCCACTCGACCATCATCGGGGAGGCCACACTGGCGTTGGAAGAACACCAACGCGCGGTAGGTCCGTTCCCCAAACTCCCCATCCTCCAGCAGTGATGGTGTCGTACCACTCACGTTTAATAGCGCCTGCAATTCCCGCACCAGCAAGCCCCGATCGCCATATACCAGCAACAGATGGCCACTAGCCGCCCCCCTTGGTACGGGTGCAAGGGGTTCCTCCCGGACAAAATAGGCCAACAGCGCCGGGTCAGATAAACGCGGATCAGCCCCACTTACTGGATTCCCACTCGCTCGATTCTTGCTCACTGGATTCCTACTAGCTTGGCGCAAAGCGGCCCACAGTGGCCCCTGCACACAGCCATCTGGCACTAACCCATAGTGTTGTTGGAGTATCCGCACTGCCCGATCGGTTTGGTCACCAAAATAGCCATGTTCATCAACCCGTGGCAGGATTTCCGGTTGGAAACGCTGCGCGATCGCCACGGCATTGATCAGCCGTTGGAGTTCCCGAACTGCTGCCCCCTCATCACCGTATTTGAGAAGTGGATCTGGCATTCTATTTACCCCAACTGGTTGACATTCACAATTCAAAATCCAAACAATTCAAAATCCAAACAATTCAAAATTCTAGATGGGTGGGGTTAGCAGGGGTATTGCTTATCCGGTAGGCTTTTGGTGCAACCTGTTCCTTCCTCGCTCCTGTCAAAATTCTAGATGGGCGGCGGGTTTCGCAGGGGTATTGCTTATCCGCTAAGCTTTTGGCGTAACCCGCCCCTACCTTTTCCGCGCTCCTCTCAAACTGCTTCTTCCGCCCACAACCGGGAAAATTCCTGAAGGACAGAGGCCGGGACTTGGGTTTGCAGCCACTCTAGGGCGGCCTGTTGTTCGGGGGTGACGATCGGGTGGAGTTGTTGATAGGCTCCCAGGAGGTTGAGGGGAGGTGACGGCTGGGTTGTGGGTAAGGTCAGCATGGGATCAGCCGCAGCGGCGGGCAGGGGCAGGTGGGCAGGGGGCCGATCAGGGGGATAGAGGTGGGGATTCCGCCAATAGGCGGCAAAATCCTGGAGAATTGCGGGTGGAATCTGGGTTTGCAGCCATTGCAGGGCTTCCCGTTGGTGGGGCAGATCTTTGTAGTAGGCAAAGGTGCTAACCCAATCGAGGGGGGGTTGGGGATCGCTGGCATCGGCCCGATACCGTTTAGCAAACTCGTTGCTGAGGGTCGCTGGCAATTGGGACTGCAACCAGCGAATCGCGTCGCCCTGGTGATACCGGCCATAGAGATCACTCTGTTCCGGACGGAAATAGCGGGCAATCTCGACCAGATCTACCGCGCCCGCCGTTACAGGGTCAGGAACCGCCAGCCAGCGATCGGGGGATTCGGCTAACAAGGCTTGCCAGGTGCGATCGTCCACCACGCCTGTCACCTGGGCTGTCCCAAATCGCTTGAGTTGTAAATCCCGTACTGCTTGCTCCGTGATCGTCTCAAAATCGCCATTGACCGGCACGCGCCCATAGCCAAATTTGTATTTCAAGAGGCGCTGAAGTTGGTGAACGGGACCATCCTCGGCCCAGCTATCCTGACTTCCGATCGCCAAGCGGGGCCGTTGCATCGCGCCCTCACCGATCGCGGCGGGGGTAGGCACGACTGTAGGCGGGGCGATCGGCACGACTGAGGATTCGGCCAAGAGGTCGGCTTCGGTGGGTGAAGGCACTAGGGTTGCCGGGGCCGGAAGGGTCAGGGTGGCGACATCGACCCGATCGGGCTGCTGCCATGCTTGGGCAAAGGTGGTGAGGATAGCCGGGGCTTCGCCTAACAACTGCTGTTCGAGCCAATAGAGCGCAGCGTCTCGATGGGCAGCGACCCCCGCTGGCGACTGTTGCTCCTGGCGATAGGTTTGGCACACCGTCGGGAACGCGATCGCCGGGGGTTGGAGGGCCGTGGTTTGGTGCCACAGGCGTGAAAATTCCGCCAGCACCGCCCCTGAGACTTGGCTCGGACTCTGCAACTGGGTATCCAACCACGTCAGGAGAGCGGTTTGCGCAGGCACACGATCGGGGTCGTAGGTTTGACAGACCTCAATCAAGCTAACAGGACTGGACATCACGAGGCACCTCACTTCTCACCAGGACAAGGCTCACTAGGACAAGGCTCACCAGGACAAGACTCACTAGGACAAGGCTCACTAGGACAAGGCTCACTAGGACATTGCGAGCCACAGCATAAGGATAACCTCGGATGGGCTAGGTACCGCTTCCCTGGCTTTGCCAGCGTTGCTGAAATTCGGTCAAGGTGGCAGTGGGCAACTGTTGGGAAAGCCATTGGAGGGCCTGTTGTTGGCTGGCATTGAGGGCTGCTTCCCCCTGAGCATAGATATCGACCAGCGTTGGCATGGGTAAGGGTTTCGTGGCACTGGGCATGAGGGGATCGGGGCGGGGCACGCGCGGCACGCCGTCGGGGGCGAATTGGGCAGGTCCCTCACCCAGGTCCGGCGGGGCGATCGGCAACTCCAGCAGTTCCGGCGGCAGTGACAGATCCAGGGGAGGGGTAACTGCTAAGAGGGGGGTCGGCTCCAGTGGCTCTTGACCCTGATCAGGTCCCTGTCCTAAGTCCGGCCCTTGCCCCATCAAGGCCGCCCAAGCCGGTGGTGTGGTTTCCGTCATTGGCAACGGGGATTCTTGGGCAGCAACGGTTAAATCAGTTAAATCAGTTAAATCAGTTAAATCAGTTAAACCCATTAAACCCGTTAAATCAGCCATAACCTGATCCGGTATGGTCAAGTCCGGGTTACCTTGGGCCGGTATCCCTAGCTCTGAACCTGTCAAGTCCACGATCGCCAGATCCGAGGGCATCTGATTAGCGGGGGATGGGGTTGCGATTGCGAGATCCGAGGGCATCCGATCGGCAGTCGGCCCCGTTGAGCCAGTATCCGGGTAGGTTGGGGCCGGGGCTGGCATTGGGCTGCTCCCAGGGGTCGTGTTCCCCAGCGCAGCGATCGGAGCGGGATCGGTGGTATCTCCCCCCATCAAGACTTCCCAGGTGGGGCGATCGACAACCCCCGTGGGCGGTAAATCATGACTGTGTTGAAAGTTCAAAACCGCCTGGTAAGTGGCCTCATTAAACTGACCATCCACGGTGAGCACATAGCCATATTCATTCAATAACTGTTGCAGATGGGCGATCGGGCCATTGACAGTCGCATCCGTTTGCCCCTTTTGGACCTCCGGTAGGGTCAGGGGCAGCGGGGTGCTTAAATCGATAATCTCCGTTGGCGGGAAGGGGCTTAAATCCCCACCCAGAGCCTCGGCACTCCGGGCCTTCAGACGGCGGGTTTCCAGACTGCCAGACGCAGACAGGGGTAATGCTTCATCCCAATACCAACGGGGGTCCGGTACGGCGGGTAAGGTGGCTGACCCCACCCCCACATCCGGGGCAACCAGCAGAGCAAAGGGATCAAGGGGTTGCTGGGCGGCTTGCTCCAAACGTGCCCAGGTATCGGGGCCAACTTCCCCCAGGGGATCGGCGCGATCGGGGAACTGGGCTTGAAACTGCTGCACAGCCTGTTCCGTCGCCATGTCAAACACCCCCGTCAGGGGCACACCCAGGCCCACCACGAAGAGCAGCCGTTGCAGTTGGCGGATGGGGCCATTGGGGTCGGTATCGTCATCCGCAGCGTGTAGCCGTAGCCAGGGGCGATGGGTAGTGGGAGCCACCCCTGGGACAGCCAGTTCGAGGGAGTCAAAGGAAATGAGGGGCAGATTGGCAGGCAACGGGGCGATCGCCGTCGGGTCTTCCCCGGAGACCAGCCTTCCCATCGCTGCTGGGGCAAGGGCGTTGGGGACGGGTTCAGCCACAGGCACATCCAGGCGATCGTCACGGAACAGTTGTTCCCAGTCCGCCGCATTGATCACCCCATCCGCCAGCAGGGAGGGGTGGGTGTTTTGGTAGGTGACGACGACATCGTGTAGCTCTTGGCTAAAGCGCCCGTCGATCGCGCCTTTGTAGTAGCCGTGATCTTGCAAAAAAGCTTGGAGTTGGCGAATGGGGCCATCGGTGCTGCCCTGGGGATCAGTATCTCCCAATTGCAGTTGGGGCAATTGACCCTGGTCATCGCGAAACAGATAGTTGCGCCAAGCGGCACTGTTGGGAGAGAAGTGGGCGTACTGCAACCGTTGGGGCGGTGACGATCGGCCGGCGATCGCCAGATCGGGCGGCATGGTCTGGTCTAACCGGGACCGATGGGTACCCAGGGGGCAGGGGGCCACTTCTGGCTCAGGCGATAGCACCGTCGCAGCCGCAGGAGCCAACAGGGCGTCCCACAGGGGATCACCCACAATACCCTCGCCACCATTCTCCGCCGTGCTTAAGGGTGAGGTATAGCGCAGTTGGAAATCCTTAACCGCCGTGAGGGTCAGCAGATCGAACTGGCCATTAACCAGCACATAGTCATAGCCACGATCGCACAGCAGCCGTTGGAGATAGCGCACGGGACCATCCGCAGGATCGGGGTCAGCACTTCCCAGCCGCAGTTCCGGTCTCCCCTGGGGCGTGATGGAGCCTGCCCAGGGGGTATGGGTGACAGCCAGTGGCGAAACCAGGGGAGAGAGATTACTCATAGGGCCTTCCGTCTGCGGGGGTGCGGCGCATTATGGCGCATTATGACCCATGATCGGGCGGGATCTTCCCAATCCCTTAGCAGTCCTTAACATTTGTCGGACGATCGCCGTAAAAACGTAGAAAAAATTAACACATTAGTTTCCCGTGCGCTGCCATCCCAAAAGTGGGGGATTGTTAGGTTAGGGAAGGTGTTAAGTTGGGGAGACCCGATACGTCTACTCGTGCTATTGGGGCACACTGCATTTGGCCCCAAGCTACCCAAAATTACGCTTGCCAGACAACATGATTCCGGTTCCTAGTTCAGTTCCTAGGCGGGATGGAAGCGCGTTGGTATTTTTCTTAAAGTTTGCGATCGGACACGGGGTGGCTGGTCAGGTTTGGTGCTACACTCCAAGTCACAATCCTCCCGGCTGACAAGCGAGGGAGTGCAGGCGGGAGCTTGGGAATTTGGGAATTATGGATCTGCCCTTAGTTATTGATATTGCGATCGGTCTTATCTTTCTCTACCTGATTCTGAGTCTATTGACATCGGAATTACAAGAATTGCTCACGACCCTGTTGCAATGGCGAGCTGTTCACCTCAAGGAATCGATCGAAGGCTTATTGGCGGGGGGGAGTAGCTCACAACAATTACGCACATCGCGGCAACTGGCAAACCGCCTTTACAATAGCCCGATTATTAGAACCCTGAATCAGGAAGCCAAGGGGTTTTTCTTGCCGCTGACACGGGGGCTAGGGAATCTCTGGTATCGGGTTTTCAAGGTGTTTGGGGAAGATACCGAGGGCCATGTCAAGACCAGTGGGCCATCCTATATTGCCAGCCAATCCTTTGCCGTCAGTTTGATGGAAACCTTGGGTATCCCCCAAATCGCCACCCTGATTAGTATTCTGAGGTTGAAGAATTTTGTCAGTAGCCAGATTCTTGGCAAGGTTGAGAATGAGCAGCTACGCCAACGATTACAGTCCCGCTTTCAGGCAATTATTAGCGACTATGAGCAACAACATACGGAGTTAGTGACCACCGTTCATCGCATTGTCGAAGTCTGCGATCGCATTGCTAACCTGGCGAACACCTCCGATCCTGATCAACTGGCCATTCAGGTCGAGCAATTGAATCAGAGTGAAAACCTGAATCTAACCGTAACTGATGTTTTGCAATTTCGTGCCCTGCGGGAAGGGGTTTTTGGCCTGCCGAATAGCCCAACAGAAATTGAGGTGATTATCCGTTATCTCCAACCCACTCTGTTGGATTTAGTAAATCTCATTCGGAACTATGCCAAGGTGGATGAATTTTGGCAGGGCTATGGGGAGATTCGCCATGAGGTGAGTAAGCGTTTGCTCCGGGAAGAAGTTCTGGCGGCAATTCGTCGCTTTGTCAGTGAGGTAAGCACCTCGCCCCAGATGAGTGATGAACAGCGATCGGCGGTTCTTAAGGATATCCTGATGGTGGAAACCCGGATAGATGAGTTCTTTCGCGATCTCCCGATCGATCTAGTCGATGTACCCTATCGTAGCTTATTAGATCAGGCGATCATGCCCATTCGCGCTAACCTCAACCGTCCCGAATGGGGGGATTGGATCGTGGATGAGATCATGAAACGACTCAATACCCACCAAATTGATGCCACACGGACTCAGTATGAACAGGCCGAGTTGAAGAAGTATATTGAGTCGCTGGTAGATCTATTACCAGCGATGCGCCAGGACTTCCTCACCTTTGCCGATCTCCTGGTACAGCGGGGCGGGCCAGAGGTGCAAAACCTCCGGGATTTGTTAGTAACCTTCCTAGAACCCTTGGAGAAAAGTGGCGAACTGAATGACTGCCTGAAGGAAAACCTGTTCATTCTGGCGGAGCAGGCTCACCTTAAGGCCGTGGGAATTCGCGGTGAGCTAACCCAGTTTCAGCATGAAATTGAAAACTGGTTCGATCGCGCCCTGGAACGAGCCGGGGGGGTCTATAAACGAAATGCCAAGCTGGTGGCGATTGTCCTAGGAATCATCACGGCGATCACGGTCAATGCCGACAGTATTCACATGGTCACCCGGCTATCGGCGGATTCGGTCCTGCGCAATGATCTGGTGGCGATCGCGGCGGAAAATGCCAGCAACAATCCCGACGTTTCCCTGTGCTTAAGCTTACCCCCCAAAGCCTTGACGGAGGCGGGTCTCGCACCGGAGGCATTGGAAGAGCTACGGAATCAATTTCGCCCAAACCTATCCACCCAGGCGTTCGCAACCCTGATCCAGTCGGAGTGTCCGCAGATTTTGGACAGCATCAACAACGTGGCCAGTCGCTTAGCCCTGCCGATCGGCTGGGGTGACGAAAATCGGCTCCAACAACGGCAAGGTGCCCAACAGGGGATCTGGCAGGGGATCTGGCCCGCCCGCTATGCCCTGGGGTGGTTGATTACGGGAATTGCCCTGTCGATGGGGTCAAGTTTCTGGTATGACCTGTTGGGCCGGGTAATCTCGGTGCGGAATGCGGGCAGTAAACCCCCAGCCCCCCCCCGCTAACCCAGCGGGCTAACCCAGGAGGCTAAGTCAGCAGCTACCGGAGGAAGTGGTTAGCTATTCCCACGGATGCGAGAACCGGACACTAAACGGATTTCGTGAACATTAAATTAGCTAATGGGTATCCATTCAGCGATCGCTTCCCACCCCAGTCCGTGGCGCACAATTTCCGGCTCCTCCTGGGTGAGATCGACGATCGTCGAAACTTGAAAGCCCGGTTCCGTATCACCATCGATAATGACATCAACCGATTTTTCCAGGTGATCGAACAATTCAAACCGCGATCGATACCCCTCTTGGGTATTGCCATCCTCAGACAGGATGTGGGCCGAGGTGGAAATTATCGGATTGCCCAGGGCATCCACCAGCGATCGGCAAATGGCATGATCAGGAACGCGAATGCCCGTGGTTTTGCGTTTCGGGTCCATCACCAGGCGGGGCACCAATTTGGTAGCGGGTAGCAAAAAAGTATAGGGACCAGGGATTAAGCGCCGCATGAGCCGATAGGCCCCATCCTGCACCCAGGCGTAGTGGGCCACATTCGACAGGGAGGAACACAGGAAGGTCAGGGGTTTGTTATTATCCAGGCGTTTGATCCGCCGCACCCGCTCCACCGCCGACTTGACTGTTAAATCACAGCCGATCGCGTAGACCGTATCCGTGGGATACAGCATGACCGCGCCCAATCGCAACTCATTCCGGATTTGCTCGATCAGCCGGGGCTGGGGGGTGTCGGGATGGACATGGTAGAGAGTGGCCATGAAGGGTTGCGGTAGAAGGGGGCGGGAGGGGATTGCCCCCCCAGTATCAGATGATGGTGATCCTGCGTCAATCTCGATCCTAGGCACGATCGCGAAGCGATCCCTGCGGGAATCAGGTGTGCTAATTTGGCTGTGACACGATGGGCGAGTGTTGTCTGCCCCTTGCCAATTATGCCAATTGCCTATTTTGACTGTCCAACGGGAATTGCAGGGAATATGTGTTTGGGGGCACTGGTTAGTGCCGGGGTGCCCTTGACCTATTTAGCCGATCGGCTGCGATCGCTCGGTATTGCCGATGAGTACCAATTGTCGGCGGTATCTGTGCAGATGCAGGGCCAGCAGGCCACCCAGGTACAGGTTACCCTGCTCCCAACGGCTGATACTGCAACTGATACTGCAACTGATACTGCAACTGATACTGCAACTGAAACGACCGTTGGAATGGCCATTGATGCGGTCACTACACCGCTGATCGATCGCCCGTCAGAGGGTTCCCCCGCCGGAGCAGTCTGCGATGCTTCCGCTCACTCCCAGCGTCATCCTCCGCATGCGCACGCCACCCATCCGGATCAAACGGCAATTCCCCCAGACCATCATCCAGACCATCACTCAGACCCGCCCCCAAACCATGCGCCTCATCGCCATCTGCCAGAGATTGAGCGGTTGATCCAACAAGCCTCCCTACCCCCCAGGGTTGAGAAATGGAGTTTGGCCGTGTTCCGGCAACTGGCGATCGCGGAGGGGGCCGTGCATGGTATTCCGCCCGAACAGGTCCATTTCCACGAGGTGGGCGCAACGGATGCGATCGTGGATATTGTGGGAACCTGTCTTGGCCTGGATTGGTTGGGGATTGACAGCGATGCCGAAGGTTGGCCCTTGCTCTACTGCTCCGCCCTACCGACCGGGGGCGGGACGGTGTGGGCAGCCCACGGACGCTTACCGGTGCCAGTACCCGCTGTGTTGAAACTGTGGGAAATGCGGCAGGTGCCGATCTACAGCAACGGGATTGAACGGGAGTTAGTAACCCCGACGGGAGCCGCGATCGTGACCACCCTCGCGCGACAGTTTGGGCCACCCCCCGCCCTGCATCTGGAAAAAGTCGGTCTGGGAGCCGGGACGATCGCCCTACCCCTGCCCAATCTCCTCCGGCTCTGGGTCGGTCAGGCCGCAGAACCTCACCACTCCCCACTCCCCACTCCCCACTCCCCGCCCCGCCCCCAAAGCCAGCCGGTCCCCTCATTCCCCCCCCACTCCCGCACCGAGACGATCGCGGTCTTGGAAACCCAGATTGATGACCTGAGTCCCCAGGCGATCGCCTATGTGGGGGAACGGTTGTATGCCCTGGGGGCGTTGGAGGTGTTCACCCAGGCGATTGGGATGAAAAAGAATCGAGCGGGGGTGTTGCTGACGGTGATTTGCTATCCTGATCGGCGCATTGATTGTGAAGAGGTGCTCTTCCGGGAAACGACGACGTTGGGAGTCCGCCATACGATCCAGCAGCGATCGGCCCTAGGGCGGGAGGTGCAGACGGTGCAGACGGTTTATGGACCGGTCCGGCTGAAACTGGCCTGGTTTAATCCCCAAACGGTGAATCCGGCTCCCCAGTTGGTGAATGTGCAACCGGAGTATGAGGATTGTGCCCAACTGGCCCGCCAGCACCAGGTCCCCTGGCGGGAGGTGCAACGGGTGGCGTTGGCAGCGTGGTATCAGCACCCAGAGGCCGCCGTCAGCGTCAGTCCAATAACCCCCGGGGAGGGGTGATCTCAAGGCGTTGACGGGCGAGGTCTACGACGGGCACGATCGCCTTCACAAAGGGAATCAGGACGGGCGCGGGCTTGGTATCGCGATCGTCAGGCACCGGGCGATCGACTTCGAGCAGGTCATTCCCGGCGCTAAAGACATTGGTGACGGTGCCAATCACGGTCTGGGTGGCCTGGTCAATCACGGTGAGGCCAATGAGATCCTGGACGTGGAATTCGTCGTCGTCAAGGGGAAGGCGATCGTTGACAGGGACGAGGAGTTGAGAGTCGCGCAGATGTTCGGCTTGTTCACGGGTATCGATCCCGGCGAGTTTCAGCACGTATAAGCCTTTGCCGGGGATGATGCGTCCGCCAAGGAGGGCGATCGGGGTGGGGATGGTTTGCTTGGGGGCCAAGAGCCAGCGTTGCCCCGGTTCGAGGAACCGCTCTGGGAAATCCGATTCTGGATAAACCCGCACTTCCCCTTTCAAGCCTTGGGCAGAAACGATGCGGCCAATGGTCATAAAGGTTTCCAGGGGGGGAGTGGTCATGGACTTAACTTCCAGTTGCAGTTAGCTGGCGAATTTGCTAGCCAATTTTATAATGCCCTAGATACATAATGTCCTAGGTACGGGTCGGTGGCACAGTTGCCCACATCCGTCGATCGCCCTCGATCTAGCCCCCTCCGTGATCGCACCCACCATGTCTAACCTGCCCCTTGCTGATGCTCCGACCTCACGCTTGCCCCGCCAACGTTGGCAGATTGCGCCGGCGCAACCGGAAGAACGGGTGGCCCTAGCAGCAGCGACTGACTTGCCACCACTTTTAGCCCAAGTCTTGCTCAATCGCGGTCTGGTCAGCCCGGAACCGGCGATCGATTTCTTAGTACCGGATCGGGTCGCGTTACCCTCCCCGCTAACGGAGTTTCCTGATTTGGCCTTGAGCCTGGATCTGCTGAAAACGGCGATCGCGCAACAGCAATTGATTGCCATTTGTGGGGATTACGATGCGGATGGGATGACCAGCACGGCTCTGTTACTGCGGGCGTTTCGGGAATTTAAGGCTCAGGTACATTTCGATATCCCCAGTCGGATGGCGGAGGGCTATGGACTGAATGAACGGATGGTCCAGGATTTCCGGACAATGGGTGTCCAAATTATTCTGACCGTGGATAATGGCATCACAGCCCACTCGCCGATCGCCCTAGCCCGTGAATTGGGGTTAACGGTGATTGTGACGGATCACCATGATCTACCACCCCAGTTGCCGAATGCGAATGCGATTTTGAACCCCAAGCTGTTACCCAAAACCTCCCCTTATCATGGATTAGCGGGGGTGGGGGTGGCCTATATTTTGGCCTTGGAACTGGCGAAGAAATTGCGTAAAAAAAGTAAATTAGAAGCGCCGCTCCTGGAATTATTCACCCTGGGCACGATCGCCGATCTGGCTCCCCTCACAGGAGTCAACCGGTGTTGGGTACACAAGGGCCTTCAACTATTACCGCACTCACAATTAGTGGGTATCCAAGCGCTGATTGCCCAATCAGGGGTTAAGGGTCAAGATAACGGCAACTGCCAGCCTAAGAACAACGTTAGCAATAACCTGAATGGGAAAAATCCACAAAACCAGAAATCACTCAAACCGGAGGATATTGGGTTTCGCTTAGGTCCACGCATTAATGCCGTTGGCCGCATTGGTGATCCCCCGATCGTGATTGAATTGCTCACCACCGACGATCCGGAAATTGCCGCCGCACGGGCCGCCGCGTGTGAAGCGATTAATCAACAACGGCAGGATCTCTGTGCCCAATATGAAGCCGAGGCGATCGCGTGGGTGGAAACCCAGGATTTGGACCGTCTCTATGCGCAGGAACGGGTGTTAGTAGTCGTGCAACCGGGGTGGCATCATGGGGTGATTGGGATTGTGGCTTCGCGCCTGGTGGAGCGTTATGGCGTGCCGGTGTTTATTGGTACCTATGAGGGGGAAGATCACGACGTGATCCGAGGGTCGGCCCGCAGTATTCCCGAATTTCACGTGTTTGAAGCACTAGAGTTCTGCAAGGATCTCACGGAAAAACATGGTGGCCACCAGGCAGCGGGGGGATTTAGCCTTAAGGCCAGTCATCTAGAGGCCTTTCGCCAGCGTTTGCAAACCTTTGCCTGTCAATGCTTGCAACCGGAACACCTCAAACCCCTGATCGCGATCGATGCCCAGGCGGATTTTGCCGACTTGAGTGCCGATCTGGTCACCCAAATCGAGCGTCTTCATCCCTGTGGCATTGCTAACCCGGAACCTATTTTTTGGACACCGAATGTGCAGGTTGTGGAGCAACGCTTGGTGGGGCAAACCCAAAGTCATTTACAAGTCACTCTGGCCCAGCCGATTCCCGCAGGGATCGCTGCGCGAATCGCGACGACGGCCCCTGGGATGCCCCTACCCGTACCGGTCCCGCTGAAGGCGATCGCATGGCGGTGGCGTGACTATTTCCCCCTGCCTCCCCAGGTGGATGTAGCCTATCGGGTCAGCTTAAACACTTGGAATCAGCAAACATCGGTGCAATTAGAACTTGTGGGAGTCCGTTTACCCCAGGACGGGGCCGCGATTTCCCATTGGGAACGCTGCGCGAACGCGACAGTTACTCCCAATGCCGCTGTCGCCCCCAATCTAACAGTTACTCCCGATCTGACAGCTACTCCTGATCCAGGGATTGCCTCTACTGCACCCGTGGATTTCTACTATCGCGATCGGCGCTACAGTTGTCGCCTGCGTGAGCAAGCCAGTGGGCTGGAATTGCGCATCCGTAACCCGCAAGGTCATGTGTTAAGCATTACCAAAGGACAAAAAATTGGCTACTTGGCCACGGGCAAGCACGATCGCCAGGAGATTGACGTTTCCCAGCCCTTCTTCTTCCAGCTAATCAAAGCGGCCATGCAGGCCCTAGAGATAACCCAACGTCCCTAGTACAACAAACATAAGGGTTAGCAACGTTTCTCCGGCGGAGACGCTAAGCGAACGTAGTAACGACTTCAGTCGTTGCAAGCTAGAGCCAGCACTACCAGTCGTTGCAGAATTTTCTTGTCGATCTCCTAGGGGCTGTCAGTGCCCATTTAACTGATAACCCGCCAACCCACCGTCCTGTCTGCTCTTTCCTAAGTTTAGGCAGCAATCTGCTCCCCGCGTCCTGACGCAAGTCGTCACAAGACCCGCAATTCCCCAACAAAAAAGCCCTGACGGTAACCGCCAGAGCCACAAGCCTCAATTCCAAAAACCAGAAACGGAGAAGTCAATCAGGAGCAATCTAGAAGGAGGAATCTAGTCAGCGAGAAACCTTTAGTGAATCCCGAAGGAGAGCAGCACCAGAGCCGTCACAAACAGCGTCGCCAGCCCCCCTTGCAGCGCATACCGTTGTTGCTGGAACGCCGAGGGATAGGTGGCATAGTACATTTCCGGCTCTTGGGCGTAGGTGTTGAGAATGCCGTTGTCGAGTTGGGTAGTGTACATCGTTATTGCCTCTGTGAGTAGTGGGGGTTGCCTGCCCTGTTGTTACATAATGTAACGCATTGTTAATTTAATTGTCAAATACTTGACAAAATTGTTTATGGCGTATTTCTTTAATCGCCGTAACGGCTACGGCAACCTTCTCTGCAATTCAGTAGAGCCTGCTTGAATCCGGTTTGGACCGGGTTCTCGTCCCACCTCTCGTCCCACATGGGGAGAGGAATACCAAGAATTCCTGGGTAGGGGGTCGCTTGGGACGGCAAAGTCTGCTATGATGGGAGTCCAACTTAGCTGGAGAGGTGGCTGAGTGGTTGAAAGCGGCAGATTGCTAATCTGTTGTACGGATCGTAAGGCCGTACCGAGGGTTCGAATCCCTCCCTCTCCGTTCTAAATGTCTAATTAATAGGTAGGTGGTCATTTCCCCCCGCCCCTTGACGCTGATCACACCGCGCTTTTTAAACTGGTAGCGATCGTGGAGGCAGTGAAAGGTGGCCTCGGTGACTTGGATGCAGTCGGCTAACCCTTGGGACTCCATGCGGCTGGCGATATTGACCGTATCCCCCCAAAGGTCATAGATAAATTTTTTGATGCCAATCACCCCCGCCACAACCGGACCCGTGTTCATACCAATCCGCAGGCTAAAACTCTGGTTATGCTCGGCGTTAAAGTCCCGAACGACTTGTTGCATCCCCAGGGCCATCTCGGCGACGGCTTCGGCATGATCGGGGCGGTGTACCGGCAATCCTCCGACCACCATGTAGGCATCACCGATCGTTTTAATCTTCTCCAGTTGCAAGTTTTCCGCCAGTTGGTCGAAGGCGGAGAAGATCTGGTTGAGCCAACTCACCAGTTGGGTAGGGGGCAGGGAGGCGGAGAGTTGGGTAAAGCCGACAATATCGGCAAACAGGACGGTGACTTCGGGAAAACTTTCGGCGATCGTGGTGGTTTCGTGTTTTAGCTTTTCGGCAACGGTGGCGGGCAAGATATTGAGCAGGAGGCGTTCCGATTGGGCTTGCTCGGCTTCGAGTTGGCGGTAGGCAGCTTCCAGTTGGCGGCGGGTTTGGAATTGGGTCTGCTGTAACTGCTCGTAGCGGAGGACGGTGGTGGTTGCGATCGCGCAAAACCAGAATAAATAGAGACCCGCGGCTGCATCGAGGAGGGGCCGCCCCTCGCTCAGGGTTAAGCCTAGGGCCAGGTTGACGAGGCCATAGTAGAGCAGAACTCCCCCCTGGGCAATCAGGTGTAATCGCCAGCAGACCGGGACGATCGTCGCCTGGGCGAGGAAAACCAGCGTCCAAGCAAAGAGGCCCTGGAGCGCAAAGCCGTTCAGGGTTGCCCAGATTTGTTCAATCAGGGTAATGGACCAAGAGGTGGCCAGGAAAATCAGGGCTGGGAAGCGGTGCCCCAGGGGACTGCGGTGCGCGATCGCCGTGAGCAGTAAACTCAGGAGCGTGACCAGGGCCATAAGCCGCCAGGGGATCTGGAGCGGGCCAAAGTCCAAGGGAAAGAGCCGTTCAATGACGGTAAAGGTGAAGTAGGCCGCGATCGCCAGCGTGAGGGCTAAACCGGTGCGTCGCCAAAGAAAGTGGCGTTGCCAAACCTGGTAAACTTCCGCATCCGACTGGTCGTGCAATGGGCTGGGCAGCGGGGGGACAGCCCAGAGGCATTGCCTGAGCGCTTGTAATCGTGGCTTTGAGCTTGGGCTAACTGCCATCTTCTCCTGCACCCTCAGCAACAGCAGTCGTGATCGCGTCTTTTGATCGTCCTTTGATGATGATTGATGGTAGTCTGGCCTGATCCAGCTTGTCTCCAGGAATCTGTGTCCATTATAGGGGTCACCACCTCGATGGGGAAAACCCCCTAGGGGTAGGATACAGGGGCCAGAGCGATCGTTTGGCGGCAAAATCGGGTAGCTTGGTGGCAGTTTATTCATGAATCTTCTCGGTGCTATGAACGCCGCTGAGCCGCTGACCCCAGAAATTCCCCCTGTTCCGGAACCCGCGATCGTGGTCCAAACGGACAAGCTGTCCAAGACCTATCGCACGGGTTTCTGGCTTAATCAGAAAATCCAATCCCTCAAGTCCTGTTCGCTTCAGGTCTACCAGGGGGAAACCTTTGGCCTGCTGGGACCCAATGGGGCGGGGAAAACGACGCTTCTGAAGCTGCTGTTGGGGATTGTGCGTCCGAGTAGTGGTCAGGGGCAATTGCTGGGGCGATCGCTGGGCCACCAGGGGGTGCGGCAACGAATCGGCTATCTGCCGGAAAATGCCTATTTTTATGATTTTCTGACGGGGTGGGAGTTTCTTAAGCTGACGGCGGGGCTGTTCCAAATCCCGGCGAGTGTTTCGCGGCAACGAATTCCGGCCCTGCTCGATCTGGTGGGGCTGGCCCAGAAGACGGCGCGGAAAACCCAAATGCGGAAGTATTCCAAGGGGATGTTGCAGCGGATGGGCATTGCCCAAGCCCTGATCAATGATCCGGAGGTGGTGTTTTTGGATGAGCCGATGTCGGGCTTAGATCCCCTCGGTCGCCGCCAAATTCGTGAGATTATTTTGGCCCTGAAAGCCCAGGGCAAGACGATTTTTTTCAACAGCCATATTCTGTCGGACGTGGAGCAAATCTGCGATCGGGTGGCGGTATTAGCCGCTGGCGAGTTGATCTGTGTGGGATCTTTAGATGAACTTTTGGGCACGACAGATACCTATACCGTGAAAGGACGCAATGGCAATCCCACAGTCCTGAAACAATGGGTGCCTGATCTGAGCTATCAGGATAGTTACTGGCAGGGGCATTTACAGGGTGATCCGCAGGATTTTCTGGCCAGTTTACGTCTCATGAATGCGCAAATTGTGACGATGAATTTGGCCCGCCCAACGCTGGAGGAATTTTTTGTAAAAACGTTACAGGCGCGTAATCTCAGCAGTGCCGATACCCAAACAATGGCAGCGGGGCGATCGCACGATCGATCGGCCTAGTCATCCTCTAGAAGCCGGAACTAAAACTGATAGGAATAGTACAACGCAATCCCCTGCTCCTGAGCATAGGTTTCAACGTCAGGGCTAGAGACCATGTGGGTAATTAAAATCGGGAAGATATTCGGAAAAACATCGCGCAGTGGCTCTAAACGGGTGCGGATAAAGCGTTGTATAGCCGGGATCGAAAGTTGGGCTTTACTCTCTCCGAGAATGGTGACTAAGGTATTGTCTTGGGTGCCTTCTCCCAAAATGTTGACTTCCAGCGATCGCCCACGACGATCGGTGACATACCCCCGTTTCAACGGTGTGGATACCACTAGCCCATAGTCCCGTTCGAGTAAGGCGGGGAGGGCTTTGTAGGCTTCGTTCTCTAACACGTAGCCCACGGTCATCGCGAGTCCACCCAGTTGTTGGCGCAGATCTTGTTGCCCTTCTGCCAAGGTTTGGACCGTTTCGGCCAGGGTTTGGACAGTGGTGGTCAGCCTACGCAGATCGATGGCCAATTCTTCTACCCGCTGTTCGGTGCGGGTCTGAGCTTGGGCAAGAGCATCAACCCGCTCGGTGAGGGTATCAACCCGCTGTTCCGTGCGGATCTGGGCTTGGGCAAGAGCATCAACCCGCTCGGTGAGGGTATCAACCCGCTGTTCCGTGCGGGTCTGGGCTTGAGCGAGTTCATCCAACCGCTGTTCCGTGCGGGTCTGGGCTTGGGCGAGTTCATCCAACCGCTGTTCCGTGCGGGTCTGGGCTTGGGCGAGGGTGTCAACCTGTGCGGTGAGGGTGTCAAGCCGCTGTTCGGTGCGGGCCTGGGCTTGGGCGAGATCCCGGACAATTTCTTTCAGTTCGTTGAAGTCATGGGTTTTGACTAGCTCGGCGTAGGCTTCGGTGACAACTTCAGCTAGGAGAGCTGCCTGCTGGTCGTTAAAGGCGGCCCTCAATCGTTGCTGAAGTGCGGCTGGCGTCTGCATGGTCGGGTAGGGAAGCGATCGCTCATCACTATTCTAAAACATCACAACTGATGCGTGGCGCTTCCCGGCAAGGTCACCGATTAGCCTGCTGTCATAGATAAGTCCATAATCATTTCCCCTATTTTTAACGCCAGCGTTTGGCCCAGTGGATGAGTAGTCGAAATATGGGAGCGGGTGTTAGTAAAATAATCCAGGTCGAAAATTGAAATTGGCCTTTGCATATGCACTGCCATAGGGCTTGGTAATAATCATGTCGATCGTGGCGATCACCTGTCCATTTGCTGGCTAATAGGCGTAATTCCCAAGCACGATATTCTAGCCCAATCTGTTGATAAGTTTGAAAGTGTTTTTCGGCAATACGTGACCAGGATAATGGAGTCACCTTACGACTGTTGCGACCGAGATACTTACGCCAAATATAAATAACATCAACAATGGGGTAAAACTGGCAAGGTAAAGTCATCGCTCGCAACCAAAACTCCAGGTCGTGTAGATCTTCGGCTCCCAGGGTGGGATCACTGTAGCCAAGGGCTTCCCACAGGGATTTGCGCAGGGGGGCTGTCCCAATCAGGGTCCAATTGCTGCTCAGGGAGAAGCGACGAGCGCGTAACATTGAGGCCAGTGAGAGGGGGGCGGCTGGCACCCGTTGGTCCTGCCCAGGCCAATCCTGACGAATGTAGCTGCCATAGACGAATCCGGCGTCGGGATGTTGGGTAAAGGCTCGGTGAATATGGCTGAGGGCTTGGGGGGGTAGAAGATCGTCAGCATCTAGGGGAACGAGGATGCTCCCTTGGGCGGTGGCAAATCCAGTATTGCGGGCGATCGAAGGTCCCCCATTCTGGGCTTGCCAAATCACTCGAATGTCTGGTTCTGCTGCTAGTTCCTGACAGACTTGATTGGTCGCGGCATCCGGTGAGGCATCGTTGACAATAATAATTTCTCTGGGTTGGCCTGTTTGTTGGCGAATACTGGCAACGGCTTCCCGGAGGAGTTCACCTTCGCGGTAGCAGGTGATAACAACGCTGATCTCAGGATACTGGCAGGTCATGGGAATAACGGTTAGATCCGATGGGGAAAAAGGTGTTGGCGCAGTTTCAAGGGAAGGCAGCGGAGGGCTGTAATCGGGATCAGGGAGAGATATTTTTTGAGAAACATCACGAGTCCCCAAACTTGGTAAGCTTCCCAGTTAAAGCGTAGCCACAACTGCCAACTAAGGCCCGAATAGGGGTTAAAGGCTAATCGCAAAATCTGCCAGGGATCGCCGGGAGCCATAATCCAATCGCGGGGATTAAGGGTGGGTTCGCCGGAGTGGTTAAAGACAGGATGGCGACTGTCTACATAGAGGGAGAAGCCTGCTTGCTGCGATCGCAGTAAATACAGAGAATCGCCGCCGTAGTGGGGAGTTTCGGCAGGATTGGGCAGACCGATCGCGTTGACCACACTGGCTGGAAAACAGACGAGGTTGCCACTTAGTAAATCACAGGGAACAACTTTCCCAGGGGGGATCTGCATAAATCGGTAACCTTGCCAGGTTTTGTGTTTGCCACCAAAGGAGAGGCGATCGGGATGGTCTTTTTCAAAGCCTTGACAGCCGACAATACTTTGAGAATGTGCCTGACAAAACTGTACGAGATTGGTTAAGGTCCCAGGAGAGACGCGACAGTCATCATTCAGCCAAATTAAATACTCGGCTCCTTGCTGAATGGCATAGTCCATCCCCATACGGATCGCGCCTGTCCACCACAGATTACCATCACCTTTCAGGATTTTCACCTGGGGAAATTGGGCCTGAATGGCTTCGCTTGTGCCATCGGTGGAACCGTCGTCAATGATAATGACTGAGTAGCGATCGAGGTCACCTATCTGTTGCAGATTTTCTAGGCAATTCAAGGTTGTTTCCTTTCGGTTATAGACTGGGATAATAGCATAAATATTCTTATTATTTTCAATAATCATAATCACTCATAAAAACTTAAATTTTTCTAAATTTAATTTCTTCAAAAAGAAGCCATTTCCAACGATAAATTCGATCTATTATACGTTTTGATAATGGGAAAAAATGCACGGGTATATCCATTGATTTTAGAGTTTTAATATTAGCCTTTAATGCCTGTATATAGTTTTGATATAAAACTCCTTCTTGGTGACCAATATGATATTTAAGATATAACTGGGCTTTTTCTTCGCTGATTAGTTTAAAACCATGAAAATGGTAAAATACAGGATCAATAGTACCTAGTTTTTTCTGAAAGTAGTTGACATTCCACGGAGCAAGGGTTTTTTCAACAGCTTGGATAATTTGTACCTCCTGTTCAAATAAAGTTGGCCATTGATCCAAATATATCTGATCACCAAATTTACCCGCTTCAGCTCGATTAAAGCACCACTCAAGACATCGCTCTTGCCACCAGTTCATCACTTTAGCTGCTTCATGAGTGCGACGAAAGGTCATAAATTGGACACAAAATCTTCCACTTGTTGCTGATTGATCGTATTCCGGAGCATAGGCATGTTCTGTAAATAATACATGCCGATCGTCTCTAAATTCATTCAATAAAATTTTAGGATTATCAAAGAAAAATAAATCCGCATCCACATAAGTTACTCTTTGAACAGCAGTATCCCGATCAAAGACAGATTGAAAGGTAAAGGGCGTTAAGGTCCAGCAATATTCTCCTCGGCTACGGGTTGGCTTAACAGCTAATAGCTCAGGAGTTTCAACTTGCTGAAGCGGGATCAAGGTTACCTGGGGTAGATTGAGTTTAAGCAATGCTTGCTCAACCGACTCGTCCATACAGAGAATCCATAAATGGAAAGGTTGGGCATGAGTCATCAAGGAATGATGGAGGTTCATACCGATCGGTAGGTAATAGCTATCGAATAAGGTACAAAAATGTTCTGGTGGTTGTGATAATTGTTTAGAATCCATTTAAAACCTCGATAATATAGTCAACGTCACGATCGCTCATTTGAGGATGACAGGGGATTGATAAACATTCAGTTGCATGTTTTTCTGCTTGCAGTAAGCCATTGGGATCGCAGTGAAGCTCCCGACAGGGAGGTTGGTGATGGATTGGGATCGGATAGTGACTGAGGTTAGCGATGCCTTTTTCCTTAAGGTACTCAGAGAGACGATCGCGGTCTTGACAACGAATCACAAATAAATGATATACATGATTTTCGATGCTGATGGGAGGTGCAAGTAGTTTAATTTTCGTTTGCTTAACATAGGAAAAGTATGCTTGAGCAATCTGTTGGCGACGTTTTGTAAATGACTCTAGCCAGGGCAAACGAGCCAGTAGTAATGCTGCTTGTAGCTCGTCTAGCCGACTGTTTAAACCCATTTCTGGATGATGATAGCGTTCACTTTGACCGTAGTTACGCAATACTTGGGCTTTTTGCGCGATCGGGGCCTGGTCAGTGACTAGCATTCCTGCATCCCCAATCGCCCCTAAATTCTTAGTTGGATAGAAACTATAAGCCCCCCAACTCCCCCAAGTCCCTGCTCTTTGCCCTTGCCACTGTGCTAAGTGTGCTTGCGCACAGTCTTCCAGTAGATGAATTCCCGCAGCATTACACAAAGCTAGCCATTGTTCCAGATAACGCACTTGGCCATAGAGGTGTACTAGCAAAATGGCTTTAGTCCTCGAAGACAGACATCGTTCTACACTCGCTAGGGATAGTAGGGTAGTCTCCGGATCAATATCAGCTAGAACGGGGGTTGCACCAGCTCGAAGAATGGCTAATACAGTGGCAAAGGCGGTCATTGGGGTTGTGATTACTTCGTCACCCCTGCCAATACCCAGCGATCGTAACCCAATTTCCAGGGCATCCATCCCGTTGCCCACGCCAATCCCAAAGGAAACACCGCAGCAGGCTGCCCACTTGCTTTCAAATTGCTGTACTTCTTGGCCCAAGATATACCAACCTGAGCGTAAGACCCGTTCCATTGCGGCTAGTTCTTGTTCGAGCAGGGCTGTCGGCTCAGCCCTAAAATCATTCATCAAAATCATCGGAGTTTACCAGTAATGAGCATGATGTTTTGCATAAAAGCTCAGGCTACGTTGTAAACCCTCGCGCAGTGAAGTTTGGGGTGACCACCCTAAAATGGTCTCAGCTTTTGTGTAGTCGCTGTAGTAGTCACCAATGTCGATCGCCTTTAAGTCACCAGGAAAGGGCACAATTTCATATTGCCCAGTAGGGTAAAGGTCAACCATCATTTGCGCCAAATCTTTAAGATTAATATACTCACGACTTCCTAAATTAAACACTTCTCCGTTAGCGGCTGGATGGATGGCTGCCAATAGTAAGGCTGAAACAACATCATCGACATAGTTAAAGTCACGTAGCTGAGTACCATCCCCATACACCAGGATCGGTTTGCCTTCAATCAAATTGCGAATCCAAATGCCCAGAAAGGTTTGTCGTGCATCTTTAACCCGCATTCCTGGGCCATAAGTGTTGGTTAATCGCAAGGCACAGGCACGGATTTTGTAAACGTTGTTATAGAGTAAGTGATACCATTCACCGGCCAATTTATTGATGCCATTCACATCAACTGGACGCGTAGGATGTTGTTCATCAACCGGTAGGTAATCAGGCTTGCCATAAAGCTGGCGAGTACTGGCAAAAACGATCTTTATCCCAGGGTTATGATGGCGACAGGCTTCTAAAATTGATAGCTGGGCTGAGGCATTAATGGCTAAATCTGTCTGTGGATCTTTCATCGAGTCTAAATGACTGGTTTGTCCGGCCAGATTAAATAAGTAGTCCTGACCTTGAATTAGATAGGCCATTGCGTAGGGATCACGAACATCAGTGATATTGACTCTAACTCGATCCTTAATATCTTCAATATTGAAGAGGTTACCGCCATATTGTGGAATGAGGCTATCGACGATCGTAACTTTCGCCTGTAATTCGACCAATCGACGAGCTAGAGAGGAACCAATAAAACCAATTCCTCCGGTAATCAAAATATTTTTGTCTAAAATTTGATCCTGAAGTTGAGAATTGGTAATCATAATCATGTTACTTTCTTCGCAAGGAAAATATTGTCTAAGTAAAGATCATCATTGCGAGGCAATAAACAGGAAGCAAATTCACCTATAATATTAAACGGCGATATTAGAGCTATAGTAATCAATAAATTTATTAAATTATTTTTTGTAAATGTTTTTTTATAAATTAAGCCAGTAAGTAATTGAAAGATTGCACGTATATCTGCCATGCTTTTACGATGCTCTAGAATTTCAAAACCATGTTTTTCTAGGAGATATTTAAGGCCAAAGGAAGAGTATCTAGCATAATCATAAGGCTGTTCATGCTCATCCCAGACAAAGGGAACAGTGAGCAGAAGCGTACCTTGATGCTTAAGAACTCGATTTACTTCCATAAGAAACCGATCGGGATTAAAAACATGCTCAAGAACTTGATTACAGATGACTCCATCAAATGAAGAGTCATAAAAAGGAAAAGTTTCGCCATCATAAAAATGGTCAGCTTTTTTATAAAGGTGATTTTCTGGGGTGTCTATCTCCAAACCAATATACTCAGTTACGTCAAAAAGAGATTCATACGGTTTTTGGCCACATCCTACATCTAGAATACGCCCAGTTACCAAGGAAGAAAGCGATCGTATATGTAAATATAAGCCTTTACGAGCAAAATAAAATGGATTAACAAACAATCCTAAAAATCTAGGTTTAAATTGTTCTTGATAGATGAATTCTTTCAGGGTTTCAATCAGTATCATGGCTTCTTCTTAAAATAAAATCCTTTGAAAGTAGAGGGGATGTTAGCTATATCATTAGAGTTAAAATCAAATACTAGATTATATGAATTTAAAAATAGACTCAAAAATTTCTTTATATCAAGAAACCAAGCTGGATAAGTAGCAGAATAAATTGCAGGCGAGACTCGTTGTAAGGTTAGTAAATCACCACCCACTTGGGTGAAGGCGGTACGATCAATTAAAATATTCATAAATCCATAGTTAACTATTTTTTCTATAAATTCATAGGGATTTTCTAAGTACTGGATAACTGATGAAAGCAAAATAACTTGAGGTGACTCCACCTCTAGACAATCATCAATAGTATAGTAAAATTTAAGAGTTTCATCTGCAAAAATTTGTTGACCACAACTAACAAAGTGAGCTTGTTCAACGATATTCCAGTGTAGAGATTGTAGATCTAATAAGAGATTTCGGCACTGATAGTAAGAACTACCTAAAGCACCTCCGAAGTCAAGGACATTCAAATGCCCTTTGTTTTCAAGAGCAACTTGCAGTAAAGCCACCAAAATTGGAAATGGGTACTGAATATCATCAAAGGTAACGGAATCTCGCTCAAAAGCTGCCTCTCCAAGTTTAACTTTTAAGGTGGCGACTTTTACCTTTTCCAGGATGCTTTCTTCAGTATAACCACTAGAGATACAAAGAGCATCCTGCCAAGATAGATAATTTCCAGAAAAATAAGAAGTCTGATTTCTTCTGATCAGCTTCAATAGACCTGGAGGTAACCATTCTTTAAAAAAAGTCTTGAGTGATTTCATAATTCTCGTTTCAATTCACACTTTAAAATTTCGTCTAATTGCTTAGATCGGTTTAGAAAAGTGTGATATCGTAATGTACGTCGTTGTCCTGATTGAGCGATCGCACGGCACTTTTCAGTATTATCTAGTAACCACTTTACTTTTTCAATACATTCTTCGACAGATCGATAAGTTACCACTTCATAGTCTGGCTCGAATAGATGAGAAAGATTTTCTTTCCAATCAGTAATTAAACACGTACCAACACCTGTAGCTTCAAATAAGCGCATATTGGACGCTGATTTGGGCGAAAAATTTATATGCGAGTTAAAAGTTACTTTAGAATTACGCAGAGTTTGAAACATGGCCAAACCAAAAACTGGAGATTTTAAATAGGGCTTCAGAATAGGACTTACAGGTGCTAAAGGTCGATCTCCCTGCGTTACAAATTTACCAATTTTAGGTAGTCGCGTTAACCAATCCTTTGGCACTCCAAATTTCTGAATAAGTTGTATTCCATCATAGCTCATCCCTAGTATAAATGTCTTAAGATATTCTTTCCGCGTCACATCTGCGCTAGGAGAATAAATATGTATAGGAAGATTCTGGACAATCTGTTCTATTATTTTTTCTCGTTCCAGGTGATAGTAATTGCTGCGGACAATCTGACCAATAAAGGAAAAGTCTACTTCAGGTTCAGTGGTAAGTGTAATGCGTTCTAAAATACTTGGCTCAAATGCGTGATTTAAATGTTCACTACGATGCCCTAAAGATTTTAATTTCTCTACAACTTCGGGAATGCAAGATAATACTAAATCATGTGATTTAAAAATATCATCATTAGGATAAGGTGCCCCACACCAACTAATTACTCTACGAATACTTGGACAAGCACTCTTGATCTCCCTGATCCAACTATCTGAGAAGAGGTAGGCATTTTCTAGAAATAGAATATTTGGCTGAAAGTCAATTATTTGATTTGCGGCGATCGATAACATCCAGGCATTGTTGTGCCAAGTATAGTTATTTTCCCCTGCCCATTTTTTTTGCAAGGGTTCAATATTTGCAATTATCTCTGATACTTCATAGCCAATCTTTTCTAGTGCTAATTGCCAAAAATTGGCCCAGCCAAAACCATCATAATCTAAAATAGATTTTTGATATTTATAGGACTGTTTATTCAAACCAGGGTGACTAGCATAAAAGCTATGCCAGTATTGATCATAGACTGTTGTAATCTTTAGTAATTTCATTAGCTGCTTCTAGATTTGCTGGCAATCTAAAATTTTATGAATTTCGTCTTGATCTTTATAATTGTGTTGAGTTGAGTGCGTTTACTTGAGTTTATATAAATAATCATGATATGACATTTTTTCAACCAAATCATACATTCCTTGAAGCAATTCATTAATCTCTTGCCAAAAAGTTACTTCGACTAGGATATATCTTGGCTTATATTTCTCCAAATTCAGTCCCTGCAAGACATTAAGTTCGTATCCCTCCACATCTAACGACAGAAAGTCAATTTTCACTGGGCTAGGTAGCTCATCAAGAATTGATTCTAGTGTTCTTGCTGGAACCTTAACAGTATACGATTGGGTTAAATTTTGAACTTTTAAGCCATCGGTAATATGTTGGCTCTCAGCCTCAGTGCTTTTTCGTGAACCGGACACAAGAGACATTAGATTAGCAAAATGCATTTCTATTGTTGCTTCTGTATAATTATTTGCTACCAATGCACAATTATAAACAAGTGAATTGCTTCTAAGTTGTTTACATCTCTGATAAAGTTCAGGTATCCCTTCAATCAGAACACCATGCCAACCAAGCATTTTTTCCAAGTAATAAGTATTACTCTGCGAGTAGCCATCATTAGCCCCTACCTCAATAAAAAAACCATTTCTGAAGTCAAGGTATTTAGAAAGCTTATCATCTAAATTATTCAGTGATGGTTTTGAGTACTTGGGATTGCCAAATAACTCATATAAACTTCTACGTTTATCTTGTAGAATGCGCTTAAGATTTCTCATTGGAAACTTGGAAAATCTCATATTGTCAGATCTTAATTAAAGTTTAGATGTTTAGACAATCATTATCTTTATAAAAAATGGAACTACACCAACTATTGGTATTTACAGGCCCCATTCCTCAAAAATCAAGTCTTCTATATCCATTTCTCTCAAGAAATTTATATCCTTCTTGATATTCTTGACGATCGCTATTATCCCAAATAATTACTCCATCTGCTTTAAGCGCAGGCAGTGCATGCTTAACACAATTTACCCGATCGCGCCCATCAATAACGATAATATCAAATTTTTGTCTATACTTAGATATTTCTTTTGCATAATCTCCATTGATTTCTAAGCTCTATATAATTCAAATCTACATTTTGTGGCACCATCCTTAAAAAATGCTGATACCATATATGATCATGTTCGCAAGTAACAATATGCTGAACCCTTTGCGACCACCACAGTGTTGAATTTCCACACCCATACTCAAATATAGTCATGCTCGGTTTAACTCTTTTAACCAAAAAATCAATACACGCATAGGTTAACCACGGTAATGGATGATTATTTTGATCAACAGCTTCTTTTTTATCAAAGCTCAGAAACCAACCACTTTTCTCCAAAAAACTATCTTTCCTTAAGCAGTATAGAGAGTAAATCTGCAATTTGATCAAGATTTTTTTGTGATTTTCTTAAGCATTATTTTTATAGTCTAACAGGATAAAATATAGCTTGGGTTAACATTTTGCCCGTTTTTAGAAGTTTAGGACTGAAAGCACAAGAAAAGTATGTTGCAAAACCATAAGAAATACAGGTAGCGATCGCAGCGCCTATACCCCCATATCTAGGAATGAGTACCATATTACAGCCTATATTTATACAGCAACCAATTGCAACCGTTAAGAAATGTAATTGATTCCAGTTCATTGCCGTTAGGAAAGAGCTGCGCGCAACCCCTAAATTGACAAATAAATTTGACCAGACTAGGATTGAAAGAATTGACGCAGAATTTGAATATTTTGAACCAAATAGAATTTGAATAATAAATCCAGAAAGAAAGGTTATAGGAATTGCGATTAGATAGGAAAAGATCGCCATAAGATTATATAAGGATTGTAGTTTTTTATAAAAAAGTTGTTGATTTGATTGCCAGGTCTTTAAGAGGTTAGGAAATACAGAGGGTACAATTACCATCGGAATAAAAAACCAGATTTCCGCTACTCTAACGGCTGCGGAGTAAAACCCAACTTCTTGATCGCCTGAAATTTGCGCAATCATGATTTGGTCAACTCGCATATAAATCATGATAACAAACCCAGACAAGATTAAAGGCATACTATCCTTAAGAAGCTGAATAGCCGTTTGGGTAGATACAAAATTTATTATATTAACTGAAAATCCTTGCTGCCAATAAATCAAGCTTAATCCAATTGCCCCAATCATAACTTCTGCCAGCCCAGCCCATGCGAAAGCAACTAAGGGTGCTTGACCTATAATCAAAAATACTTTAACTAATGAAACAAGAATGAATGCGGTGCTCTTGGCATATATTGTATATCGTGATTGTACTTGTGACTGAAACCAAAAATCGATGGTATCCCATGCTTGAAATATAAAACCTGCAGCAATGATGGTGATGATCCAGAAAACTTGAGCGTCATGGAGATGAACTAAGTAGCTACCAATGATGACTAGGAACCAAGTGCCAATACCAGCAATAAGTTTTAGGATAAACGTTGTTCCTAGAATTGTATTTTTTTGATCAGGATAATTAACTAAATCTCGAACAACAATATTATCTAAACCTAGGGTGGCGATCGCACTAAATAATGAGACAAAGGCGATCGCGTAGCTATAGAGACCAAATTGCTGGGGGCCTAAGTAGCGAGCCACCCAAACCCCAACGACCAGTCCTACGCCCATCCGCAAGACGCGATCGAGCAATAGCCAACTGATATTTCCGAGAATTTTTTGTAGCTGATAGCGTTCACTCAATCTAGAGCGAAGAAACCCCGGCAGAAATCGAATCCAACCCTCATCCATATCGGACATGAGCTTGGCAAACCATACACAGATAGGTAGTTAACTTCTAGTCTGCCCCCCTAAGGCAAGAATTTGCTAGGTAGATATTACAAATTATGTCAATCGCCCCTTTGCCTGGCAGTCCCCCTTGCCCGACGCCCCAGGACCTAGCGAGCGACCGGGCGAACATCCTGGGCTGAAAAACCATGCTTGGCCAACTCCTGATTAAGTTGTAGGGTATTCTCCACACGATCGACAAACAGGACCCCATGCAGGTGATCCATCTCATGCTGAATTACACGGGCTAGCAGTCCATCCACCGGCAGCGTTTGCGGGCGACCATACTCATCCTTATAGGACACCACGATCGCCGAAGGCCGCGTCACATTCAAGTACACATCCGGAATACTCAGGCACCCCTCCTCAAACACCGACAGTTGCTTCCCATACTGCTTAATCGTCGGGTTGATCAACACCACCGGCTGATTCGCCGCATTCTCCGGATCGGTATCGATCACAATAATTTGCTTCTGCACCGCCACCTGGGGAGCCGCCAGCCCAATGCCATTGGCGCTATACATCGTTTGCAGCATTTCCCGCACCAACCGGCGGACCTCATCATCCACCTTCGTCACCCGCTTCGCGCTCTGGCGCAACACGCGATCGCCCAGCGTATGGATATCGAGGGGGGGCTTCGCTAGCTTCTTTTTCTCAACCGCAACTTCAACAGGCATGGGTAACTCGGTAACACCAAAACTAGAGGAATCAGGACAGAGCCGTTTGGCACACACAGTGAACCCCGGCCTTGACATAACTTCATCTTAGCCAATCCCCACCCCAGATCCCCCACCACCTCAGAGATTTTTCCTGGTGGCAGGGGAAGCCAGCAATAGGCATCCCGTTAACGGCATACCCTAAAGTATGATGGCTGCGCTAGCCCAAGCCCTCCGACTCCGGGTCAATCCCCAAGGCCCGCAACCGAGCGATCAGGACCTCATTGCGTTGTCGCTCAGCCTCCGCCCGTTGTCGCTCAGCCTCCGCCCGTTGTCGCTCAGCCTCCGCCCGTTGTCGCTCGACCTCTACCTGCTGATGCTCAATCGCAGCCGCCTCCTCAGGCGTAGGCACTAGATCCCCGGTCTGGCTGAAAAACCGTAATCGCTCCTCATGAATACCCAAATAGAGCTGCAACTGTTGACTCCACAACCACCCCTGTTCAGTGGGAGCGATCGGTTCATAGATCCCATTGACCAGATGGAAACCCGCAAATTCGAGGCTGTAGGGATCAAACCAGAAATATTCCGGCGTGCGAAAGGTATCCTGATACAGTTGTTTTTTCAAACCGCGATCGACCTTGGCGGTTGAGGGCGACAGCAACTCCACAATCAGATGGGGATATTGCCCCTGCTCCTCCCAAATGGCCCAACTCTTGCGAGGCCGATTTTCAGTCCCCAGGACCACAAAAAAATCAGGCCCACGAAACTTTTCGGTCTTCTGTCGGCTGGGGCTATAGTAAATCGTCGTATTACCCGAAACATAGTAATCCGATCGATAATTCGGGGGTGGGGTTGTTTGGCCCTCCCGCCATAGCCAGTGCAGCAGTCGAATCAGCAGGTCAATTTGACTGCGGTGGAGATCGCTTTCCAAGGGCGGCTCGTCACTTTCGAGATCACTCGGTGGGACCGTGATGCCTTGACTCGCCAACTCTTCCCAAACGCTTTCCTCCCCCATCGTTTCCGAGCCAATTTTGGCAACCGCGTCGGTCTCTGGCGCGAGCGGCACCGCCGGAGCATTCATGTCGGGGGCAGTGGGTTGGGCGGACGCAGGCATAGGCTTTTTAGTACACAGGCATTACTCCCTACTCTAGCATGTTTGGCCCGGTAGGCTGGAGCGTTTGCCCAAGCTGATGTTTTAGCGGTTAAGCTGTAAGCTGTAAAGCCGTCCTAGCGACGGGGTCTCAGACCCGAAAATTCCGATGAAGCCTGTCACCTGTGTTGCCCTGATCCTGGCCAGTTTGACCGTTACGATCGCCTGCGGTCAGCCCCCCTCTTCCCAATCGGCCCAATCGGCGGATCAGTCAGCGATCGCCACAGATGCCCGCGCAACAACTGCCCGCCCAGGGGAGCCAACCCAGTCCCCGGCGGTATCCATAAACCCAGGAGAGCAACCCGGTACCGGCACGGGAACTAAGTCGGGAACAACCGAGGCAACGACCGCACCTACCGCCAGCCCCGATCCGGGAACGGTTGAGGCCCCCTCAGAACCCACCAGCCCGCAAGCGATTCTCGCGGATCTCTCCGATCGCCGGCAAGCCCTAGGCATTTGTGCTGATGGCTTTGATGCGGGAATTTCCCCCAGCGGCTCGATGGTGTATCCCGTCGGCAATCACCAGTACCTCGTGCAAATGCTGTGCTTTATGGCATCTTACCAAGGTAGTTATGAATACTTGATCTACGACAAAAGCACGAGCGAAACGCAGGTCAAGGCTCTCAAACTGGCCCGTTTCCAAGAAGATGAAAATGGCCAGATCGCCTCACTGGAAGAACAACAGGTCGGGGGGCTGCCCGAATATGACCCAGGGCGACAGCAGTTGACCCTCTATACCAAATTTACGGGAGCCGGTACCTGTGGGTCGCTGGCCACCTACCAGTTGCAAGGAGGCCAGTTTCAACTCGTCGAATACCGTGCCAAGTTTAACTGTGATGAAACCTTTGTTGACCCTAGCCAATATCCCCAGGTTTTTCCCTAGGTTAAAGTAGATAGGACATTTTTCGTGGAGTCGTTGCCCCCATGCCCAGTGACCTGCCGGTATTGAATCACTCAGCGCCGCAACTATTACAGGACCTTTTACGCCAGGTGTGCCAGGTGGGGTGGGGTGCAGCCGAAATTTTGCGTGGCTACTACCGGGGGGAACCGGGGCGCAGCCAATTGGGCGTGCAAGAAAAGACCGATGGCCCCGTCACTGCCGCTGATATCGCCGCCAACCATTTCATCCTGGAACACCTACACGCGATCGCCCAGGACTGGTCGCATGGCTACCTGAGCGAAGAAACCTACAAGGCGGGCGGCAACGCGGACCCCCTGCCCCAGGAATGGGTCTGGATCGTCGATCCCCTAGACGGCACCCGTGACTTCATCGATCGCACGGGGGAATACGCCCTACATATTGCTCTGACCTATCAAGGGCGGCCCGTCTTGGCGGTGGTGGCCTGTCCGGAACTGGCGAAGCTGTATTATGCCACCTTGGGCGGGGGCAGCTATGTGCAAACCCTGGGCCAAACCGAACCCGATCGCCGCCTGTCCGTCTCAACCCGATCGCGCCCGGAGGACCTCACGATCGTCGTCAGCCGCACCCACCGCGACGATCGCTTCAACCAGTTTTTGGACCGTCTGCCGTGCGCCAACCGCCATTACGTGGGCAGCGTCGGGTGCAAAATCAGTGCCATTGTCGAGCAGCAGGCGGATCTGTACCCCATTTTGTCGGGCAAATCGGCCCCGAAGGATTGGGACTTAGCCGCCCCGGAACTGATCTTGACCGAGGCAGGGGGCCAGGTGAGCCGGATTGATGGGTCGCTGCTGCGCTATAACCAGGGCGACGTGAGCCAATGGGGGGAAATCCTCGCCACCAACGGCCACGCCCATACCGAACTATGTACCCTAGCCCAGGCGATCGTTCACGATTTAGATAAATAGACCGTACTCACTAACGCACTACAGCGGTTTTCACGCCCGTAAGGTACAGTCTCCTATCATCCCATCTTCAACTGGATTCTGTCAGGGCGGGTTAAGCCACCCGCTGACCATTAACAGCATAAATTGAATATCGAATATCAACCCGCCCGCTTTGGCCCCGTACCTGAATCCAAGCGGGCGAGTTTTATGGATTTTCAGATAGATTACTGAGGCTCCCCTTGCCGGTCAACCCGCCCCTACCCGTGATTGCCAGAATGGTTAGGGGATGAGGGGCTTCGGTTTATGCCCCCCTACTGAGACAGAAATTTAGAACTGAATTAGAGCCGAATTACAAGCACGATCAGTCATAAATCAATCCGCCCAGGAAGATCACCGCCCGAATAGTTAAAGTTGTAGAGTAAAGTAACAGGATGTAACAGCTTTCTCAGAATTGGTCAGGCGACTGTGCAAGAAGACCTGCAGCTGATTGTTGATCTCGTCATGGTATTAGCGGCGGCAGCAGCGGGGGGGATTTTGGCCTCCTTACTGCGGCAACCCGTCCTGCTGGGGTATCTGCTGGCGGGCATGATTGTGGGGCCAGCCGGATTAGGGCTGATTAAGGAACTGGTGCAGGTAGAAACCCTGGCCCAGTTGGGCGTGGCATTCCTGCTCTTTGCCCTGGGGGTAGAGTTCTCCCTGGGGCAGTTGCGCAAGGTGCAGGGGATCAGCCTGGGGGGCGGCAGCTTGCAAATTGTGCTGACGATCGCCATCACCACCCTGGTGTCCCTGGGGGTCGGTTGGGTGGAGTCGCCCACCCAGGGGATTTTTCTGGGGGCGATCCTATCCCTCTCCTCGACGGCAGTGGTGCTCAAGTGCTTAACGGAGCGCAACGAGACCGAAACCCGCCACGGCCAGGTCATGCTGGGAATACTGGTGGTGCAGGATGTCGCCCTGGGCCTGATGTTGGCAGTGTTGCCCGCCTTGGACCAACCAGCAGAAGCATTGGGCTGGGCGATCGCCAGTGCCCTGTTCAAGATTGGTTTGTTTGCCGCTGGGGCCATCGTTGCCAGTATTTGGCTCATTCCCCCCTTTCTACGGCTCCTGGCCCGCACGGAAAGCCGAGAGCTATTCCTACTAGGGGTCGTGGCCCTATGTTTGGGGATTGCCCTGCTGACGGAACAGTTGGGCCTGTCGATCGAAATGGGGGCCTTCGTGGCCGGGTTAATGATTTCCCTGGATACGAATTACGCCGACCAAACCCTCTCCTATGTAGAACCCCTCCGGGATATTTTCGCCAGCTTGTTTTTTGCCGCGATCGGAATGCTGATCGATCCGGTCTTCCTCTGGCAGCACTGGGAGATCATCCTGGGACTGGTGGCGTTGGTTTCCCTGGGCAAGCTCTTGATTGTGATGCCCTTGGTGGCCCTGTTTGGCTACTCCCCCCGGATTGCCTTGATTGCAGGGTTAGGACTGGCCCAAATTGGCGAATTTTCCTTTGTCCTGGCCAGCGAAGGGCAAACCCTAGGCTTGGTGTCCCGCCCCGTTTACCTCCTGCTCCTTGGCACCACGGCAGTGACCCTGGTAATAACACCCTTCATGCTGCGGCTGGCCCCCCAACTTTTCCAGTGGTTAGAGGCGGTTCCCTGCCTCGGCCAGTTTTTTAACCCCTCCGAAGCCCCCCTCGCCGTGGCGGAGGAATTGCCGATCGGGCAGCATGTGGTGGTGTGCGGCTACGGGCGCATGGGGCGTAATGTAGTGCGGCTGTTGCAGGAACACCAGTATCCAGTGGTTGTCATTGACCAGTCGGAAGCGGCCATGCAGCAACTCCGGGAAGCGGGCATTCCCTACATCTACGGCAATGCAGCCAGCCGCCACGTCTTGGAAACAGCGGGGGTAAATCGTGCCCAGGGCATGGCGATCGCCATTGCGGACCCAATGGCCACCCGCCTGTGTTTGCGGCGATCGCTAGAGCTAGCCCCAGAGCTAGATGTGGTGGTGCGGGCACACCAGGATCAGGAAATTGAACTCCTCTACCAACTAGGCGCCTGCGAGGTGGTCCAACCGGAATTTGAGGCCAGCCTGGAACTGTCCACCCACCTGCTGTTGGGGATTGGCTTGCCGTTGGGGGCCGTCCAGCAGGAGGTGCAACAGATTCGCAACAGTCATTACCAATCTTTCTACCCGGAACAATCTGAGCGCCAAGTGCGGCAGAATCTCCAGGCCATCACCCAGGAAATGCCCAGCCATTGGTATACGTTGCCCAGCGATTCCCTGTTGGTGAACATGACCCTGGAGGAAACCGACTTACGACGGCTGACGGGGGCAAGCCTGCTGCGTATCCAGCGAGCCAAGGGTGACATCCTCAACTATCCCGATGGCCAGACGGTCCTAGAGGCCGACGATCGCCTGTTGGTGGTGGCCAACCCCGAAGAGTTTGCAGCATTTCAGGATTTAGCGGAAGGGCGGGCGATCGTCCCTGGCAATGATCAGTGTTGTCAGTGGGTACGGGTCATGCCCGATAGTTTGGTCGTGGGTAAAACCTTGGCGGAGCTGGATCTGCGGCGACAGTTGGGGGTGATGGTGCGGGCGATTCGGCGCGAGGGAAAGTTCATGCGGCAACCTGATGGCGGGGCTGACCTCCAAACCCACGATCGCCTGTTGCTGTGCGGTACCCGCGATCGGCTCCAGCAGGCAGAGGTGTGGTTCATGCCCCTCCCGTTACCCAGCCTACCAGACCTCAGCCAGTTACCCCTCCTCACCCTCAAACCCATAATCCGGGAACCGCAGTGAGGGAGGATGTTGTATATTCTTGAAGAGACTTAAATTTTTGTTTACCTTTTCGCCCCAGGAGCCTGGTCACTAACCTTCATGTTTGGTCTTATTGGTCACCTTACCAGTCTGGAACACGCGCAATCTGTCGCACGGGAACTGGGCTATCCCGAATATGCCGATCAAGGGTTAGACTTTTGGTGTGCTGCCCCGCCCCAAATCGTCGATACCATCCGCGTTAAGAGTATTACGGGCCAGGAAATCGAAGGGCGCTACGTCGAATCCTGCTTTTTACCAGAGATGCTGGCTAGCCGCCGGATCAAGGCCGCGATCCGCAAAATCCTGAATGCAATGGCCCATGCCCAGAAAGCGGGGATCAACATTACAGCCCTAGGCGGGTTCTCCTCAATCGTCTTTGAGAACTTCAATCTGGGCCAGACGAGCCAGGTGCGCAACGTCAAGCTGGAGTTTGAACGGTTTACCACGGGGAATACCCACACTGCCTATATCATCTGTCGGCAGGTGGAGGCAGCGGCTCCCCGTTTAGGGATTGACCTATCCAAGGCAACGATCGCCGTCTGTGGGGCCACGGGGGACATTGGCAGTGCCGTGTGTCGCTGGCTCAATACCCAGGTGGATGTGGCGGAACTGTTGCTGGTCGCTCGTGATCAGGAACGCTTGACCGCGCTTCAGGCCGAACTGGGCCGAGGCAAAATCCTGGGCCTCGACGATGCCCTACCCCTAGCCGATGTGATTGTCTGGGTGGCCAGTATGCCCAAGGGGATCGAGATCAACCCCGAACGGCTGAAGCAACCCTGCCTGCTAATCGATGGGGGCTATCCCAAAAACTTGGGGGGACAGATCCAGTCGCCAGGGATTCACGTCCTCAATGGCGGTATCGTTGAACACTCGCTGGACATTGACTGGCATATTATGAATATTGTCAAGATGGATATTCCCGCCCGTCAGTTATTTGCCTGCTTTGCCGAGTCCATGTTGCTGGAATTTGAAAAATGGTATACCAACTTTTCCTGGGGGCGTAACCAGATCACGGTGGAAAAAATGCAACAGATTGGTCAGCTTTCTATTAAACATGGCTTCCGCCCTTTACTCACATTGAATTAGCGCTTAGGATAAACGGAGCAAATTTAGCTGTTGTCTCAATCAGGGCTATAGCAATCCCAGATGATTCATGAGAGAAGCCAATCCTATATCTACTGATAGAGATTCACTATGTCCCTTCCCATTCTCATAAATGACTTAGGATTGCTATAGATACCGATGAAGCTCTCCGTTATCATTCCCTGCTATAACGAACTGGGCACGATCGCGCAAGTGATTGCCGCCGTCAAAGCGGCCCCGATCGCTGAGAAGGAAATCATTGTGGTTGATGATGCCTCCACCGATGGGACTCGCCCCTACCTGCAAACCCATTTGGAATCCCAAGTCGATCGGGTTATCTACCATAAGAAAAACTATGGGAAAGGGGCCGCACTCCGTAGTGGCATTGCCGCGGCGACGGGGGACATTGTTATTGTGCAGGATGCGGACCTGGAGTATGACCCCCAGGAGTATCCGATCATGATTAAACCGATCCTGGATAACAAGGCAGATGTGGTGTTTGGTTCCCGGTTCGTCGGCAGCCAGCCCCACCGGGTGGTGTATTACTGGCACATGGTGGGTAATCAATTTTTGACCACCCTCTCCAATATGCTGACCAATATCAACCTCACCGACATGGAGACCTGCTATAAGGCATTTCGTCGGGAAATTATCCAGTCGATCAAAATCGAAGAAAATCGGTTTGGCTTTGAACCGGAAATTACGGCCAAGGTGGCGAAGCTAGACTGTCGCATCTATGAAGTGGGCATTTCCTACTACGGTCGTACCTACAAGGAAGGCAAAAAAATTGGCTGGCGAGATGGCTTCCGTGCCATTTACTGCATTCTCAAGTACAACCTGTGCCGCTAGGATTGGCTAGACCATGCTTCCCACCTGGAAACAAGCGAAACATTGGTGTTCGCAACAGGAAATCGGGATCAGTAGTCTCGGTATTTTTTTCGCCTGCCTGTTGATTTATGGGTTCAGCGATCGCCAAATTGGTTCTGGTGATACCGTCCCGAATACGCTGCTGGCCTTCAACTGGCTGAAAAACGGAATACTTCACTTCGACAATTTCCGAGACAGTTATTTCTTCGATCGTGGTCATGTCTACTTCTTCGTAGAGGCTGCCAACGGCCACCTGACTTCACTGTACCCGATCGGCCCTGCGATCGTGGCCTTCCCCCTCTATCTTCTCTTTTTTCTCTGGCTAGAATTCAAAGCACTTATTAAAACCTGGGTCTTAGGCTATTACGTTGATCCGCTCAAGCTCACCGAATTGGCGTTTGACGAGCGTCGTCTTGCCTATGAAAATTTAGCAGCGGCAATCTTAACGGCTTTTTGCGTTGCTATTTTCTACCTGATTCTGCGGCTTAAATTTAATCGTTTTGTAGCTCTTATTGGCAGTTTTGTATTTGGCATTGCTACCAATACCTGGGTTACGAACTCTCAGGGACTCTGGCAACACACGATCGCCAACCTGCTGCTCCTCTGCATCATTCTGTGCCTATTCAAGGCTAATCATCTCCCCCCTAGTGCAACTGCGGCCCCGGCCAGTCCTGTTTACCAAAACCTGCTCCTGGGGTTGGCGGGTGGCTTCTGCGGCCTCCTACCGGGCGTGCGTCCGACGAGTACCCTCTTTGCGATCGCTGTGACCGTTTACGTCCTCTACCATTACCGCTGGCGATCGTGGGTGTTCTTGTTAGGAACCCTCTCCTGTTTGCTGAGTGCCGCTTGGAATATCTACTATTTCCAAAACCCCTTTGGCGGTTATGCCACCCAGATCCAAAGTCCCTATCGCTGGACCCTCACCCAGGGTTGGCAAGGCTTGATCGGCCTGCTGTTCAGTCCCAGTCGCGGGCTATTGGTCTACACCCCGATCGCCCTGCTGGCCCTACCAGGAGCCTATCAAGGCTATCGACGGCGGGCGGGGCGGGATGAGCAACTCATCCTGGTACTCCTGGGGGCAGGCGTTGTCTTATTCGTGACCTACTGTTTTTACATTATCTGGTGGGCGGGCTTTGCCTTTGGCCCTCGCTTCATGGTCGATCTGCTACCCATCCTGGCCTATCTGATTGCCCAAGGCTGGGATTGGCTGCTGCGCCTGCTGACCGTTCCCCGCTACCGCATGGCCGGTGCTGCGATGCTCTCCATCTGTTTGGGGTTAACGGTAATATCCAGTGCCGTCCAAACGATCGGTGCCTTTGGGGAAGCCAACTGGGATGCGGTGCCCCTATCAGTCGATCAATATACCGATCGCCTCTGGGATTGGCGCGATTCCCAACTCCAGCGCGAGGCTAAGAACATTTACTTTCAAATCGTGCCCCCCTTACCCGACCCTGATGCCTACCTGACCCAGTTCCAGGGCAAACTTCTGAGCCTCAATGACGAAGCCGGTAATCCCCTCCCGAATCCTTTGGAATTGGACATCCATCAGCGCCTCCCCCTACAAGCCAACCTGGAAAATACCGGCCAGTCCCCCTGGTTTGGCTACGAAACCGGACGCACCGTGGGCCGGGCCAAATTGCGGGTCCAGTTCTATCCCGACGGCAGCCGCACCCCGCTTCCCCTTGTGAATAACTACCTCTATCTGCGATCGGCCCCGCCCCAGAGTGGACCCGTCTCGGCGATCGGCCTGATCCAAACCCCCATCGCCGCAGGGCAGTATCGTCTGGTTCTGGATCTCGTCGTGGAAGCTCCCTATAACGAGACAATGGTTGCCTATCCCCTCGACTACGAACTGCCCGTAGTCGTCACCCCCAAAATCTATGCTCACCAGATAACCCTCAACGCCCCCCGCCCCCCTCAGTGGCCCGCCGCCCAGACGATCGCCCTACCCCTCACCCTCACCAACACCAGCAACTTCACCTGGGACTCCGATCGCGACCCGCCCGTCTTGTTCGCTTACCACTGGCTCTATGCCGATGGTCGCCTCGCCATCCCAGAAGGAGAACGCACCCGCCTTCCCACCGCCCTAGCCCCCGGTGCCACCACCCCCCTCACCGCCCGCATCGTCACCCCCGATCGCCCCGGTGACTATATTTTGCAGCTTACCCTTGTGCAAGAGAACGTAGCCTGGTTTGATCAAAAAGGTGCCCAACCGTTGGCCCTACCCGTCACGATCGTGAACGCGATACAAGGTGATAGGTCATAGGTGGATAGGTGAGAGTTTGAACCCTTCCTGCCCGCTGTTATGTGCCAATTCTCGGTCCCCTATCCCCTATTCCCTGTCCCCTAAACAACCGACCGACCTTCCCTCAACAACCCGATGGCCAGCCCAGAACGTAGACCCCTACTCCTCGACTTTGAGAAACCCCTCGTTGAACTTGAGGGCCGCATTACCCAAATTCGCCAACTGGCGGAAGAAAATGATGTCGATGTGTCCGACCAGATCCGTCAGTTGGAAGCGCGAGCGCTGCAACTGCGATCGGAAATCTTCCAGAGCCTAACCCCGGCCCAACGCCTGCAAGTCGCCCGCCACCCCCGCCGCCCCAGCACCCTCGACTATATCCAGGCCATGACCGATGAGTGGATCGAACTCCACGGCGATCGCGGGGGGAGTGATGATCAAGCCCTGGTGGGTGGTCTGGCCCGTCTGGAAGGTCGGCCTGTGGTCATGTTGGGGCACCAGAAGGGACGAGATACGAAGGACAATATGCTACGGAATTTCGGTATGGCCTCCCCTGGGGGCTACCGTAAAGCCCTGCGCCTGATGCAACACGCCGATCGCTTTGGGATGCCGATTATCACCTTTATTGATACCCCTGGTGCCTATCCGGGGGTGGAAGCCGAACGCTTGGGCCAGGGGGAAGCGATCGCCCGTAATCTGCGCGAAATGTTCAACCTGCGGGTCCCCATCCTCTGCACCGTGATTGGCGAAGGTGGGTCCGGCGGTGCCCTGGGGATTGGGGTGGGCGATCGGCTGCTGATGTTCGAGCACTCAGTCTATACCGTAGCCAGCCCCGAAGCCTGTGCCTCGATCCTCTGGAAGGATGCCAGTAAAGCTCCCCAGGCCGCTGAAGCCTTACGGATTACCGCCCTAGACCTCAAAAACCTGGGGATTCTCGATCACCTCCTGCCAGAGCCGATCGGCGGTGCCCACGCTGACCCCCTACGGGCTGCCCTCACCCTAAAAACCACCCTGATGGATGCCCTCACGGAGTTAGGACAACTGACACCCCAGCAACGCCAAGAACTGCGCTATCAAAAGTTCCGTCGCATTGGGGTGTTTACCGAACAGGCGGCCTAAAAGCTAGGTTGGCTTCTCCCTGAAAATGGGATAATGAATGGCGGAGGAAAGCCGGAATGATTGGGTTTCTGATCGGGCTTCTGAACAAGTTCTCAGGTGCTTCCAGGGCCGTCTTAGCTGAGTACAAGGGAAAGACTTTAACATTTATTTACGTTTTCTCATTTAGCGTTAGAATGGTTTCGGGAAGGGATGATTGGGCTGTCATTGACACGTGACGCCAGCCTGACTGAACGGGCGTTCAATCGCGATGACTGACTCGCTATGCGTACCCAATCGATATCCCACCTTGAGCAATCTCTATCAATCACATTCAAGGAATGCTTTCAACTCAATGGCCAAGGCTACTCGTACTCAAAATCGTGAGCGATCGCCCCTGTATCGAGGCACTTGTATGTTGTGTTTGAGTTGGATAGCGTCCCCTTAGTCGATGCTGCGATCGATTTTCTCACCCGTAATGCTGGGGTTCAGAGGGTAGCCCGCGATCGCTTTCCTGCCCCTGGGCCATGAACCAAGTTTCCACAAGTGTCCGCACCCTCTTCCCCTCAGTTAGCCAGGACGTGTGAGGGTTTGGAGCAAGGAGGGTATGGCGATTAAATGTTGTGTTTTTCTACGGTAATAACCGAAGGATACTTATGACTATGACGAGTTCTAATGGGATGACGGCCAATGGTGGCTCAACCAACAGTACGGCTATCAAGGGAACGCCAACCAATGGTCTCCATCCCACCTTGCTCTCGCTGTCAGACCCATTGACAACACCAGAAAGCAATGGCAAGGGTACGGCCCCCGTGGGTACCCCAGTAGCGCAACCAGATGATGCCCAAATGCGGGAAGCCGTTCGTACCCTATTACTGGGTGTGGGCGAAGATCCGGAGCGGGAAGGCTTGCAGCGAACCCCCAAGCGAGTGGTAGATGCCATGCGCTTCCTGACGGGCGGGTATCACCAATCCCTGGATGAGTTGGTCAATGGCGCGATTTTTGATGAGGGCCATAATGAACTGGTGCTGGTTCGCGATATTGGCTTCTTTAGCCTCTGTGAACATCACATGCTGCCTTTCATGGGCAGAGCGCACGTCGGTTATATTCCCAATCAAAAAGTGGTGGGTTTGAGCAAGTTGGCTCGGATTGTGGAAATGTATGCCCGTCGCCTCCAGGTCCAGGAACGCCTGACCCGTCAGATTGCCGAGGCGATCCAGGAAATTCTAGAGCCACGCGGGGTGGCCGTGGTCATGGAAGCCACCCACATGTGCATGGTCATGCGTGGGGTGCAAAAACCAGGTTCCTGGACGGTGACTAGCTCAATGGTGGGGGCCTTTGAAGAACAGACGACCCGTGAAGAGTTCTTTAACCTGATTCGTCATCAGCCCGCCTTTTTCTAGCGCAGGTCTAACGGCACCTTCGCAGTCCCTTACCCCCCCATAAGAACCGCAGCGACCCCAAGATTGTCTCAGATACTCTTAAGGTCGCTGTTGCCTTTATTCGAGTTTTTATTCGGGTTGATGGCGATGGCCACCCAAACCGTGACTAGGCTGGGATCGAGGGTTGCGGGGCTGGCTCCGCGATCGCAACTGTGGGTTCGGCCTGAATCGTTGTGCGCTGGATACGGGCACCCAGACTTTGCAGTTTTTGATCCAGGTGGTCATAGCCGCGATCGAGGTGATACAGCCCGCGCATGGTGGTCACCCCTTCGGCAGCTAGACCAGCAAGGACCAGAGCCGCGGAAGCCCGCAGATCCGTCGCAAGCACCGGTGCTCCCGACAGGAATGGGACCCCCCGAATGATGGCGTGATTTCCTTTGGTGCGAATATCCGCGCCGAGGCGATTGAGTTCGGCCACATGGCGCATCCGGTTTTCAAACACCGTTTCACTGACAACACTGTCCCCCTTGGCCAGGGTGAGCAGGGCCATCATCGGAGCTTGCATATCGGTGGGGAAGCCGGGGTAGGGGAGGGTTTCCACATCGGTGGCCCGCAGGTCATGACCGGGCGCAACCCGCAGGCCGCGATCGCCCTCTGCTGTCACCTGAACGCCCATCTCCCGTAATTTGGCGATAACCGCCGTCAAATGGTCCGGAATCACGTGGGAAACCAAGATCTCCGATCGGGTAATGGCCCCGGCAATCAACAGCGTACCGGCTTCGACGCGATCGGGGATGATCGCATAGTCCGTGCTGTGGAGTTGGGGAACACCTACGATCGTGATCGTATTGGTGCCAGCCCCGTGGATTTGGGCACCCATTGAGCGGCAGAAGTTGGCCAGATCCACCACCTCCGGTTCCTGGGCCGCATTCCCGATCGTCGTTTCCCCCTCTGCCAGGGTCGCAGCCATCAGCAGGGTTTCCGTGGCGCCGACGCTGGGATAGTCCAGGTAAATATTGGCCCCCTTCAGGCGGCGGTTGCGGCCCCGTACCTGGGCATGGACAATACCGTGATCAATGTGAACCTCGGCCCCCATCTTCTGCAAGCCGCGCACATGGAGATCCACCGGACGGGCACCGATCGCACAGCCCCCCGGCAGGGGCACCCGCGCCGTCCCCAAACGGGCCAGGATGGGTCCAATCACAAAAAAACTGGCCCGCAGTTGGCTAACCAGTTCATAAGGCGCATGGGATTGGCTGAGGTGACGGGCGTCAACGGTTACGGAATGGCTACCCCGTTTAACCTGTACGCCTAACGCGGCCAGGACCTCTCCCATTCGCCTCACATCCACCAGCGATGGGACATTGCGGAGCAAGCATTCCCCCGAACAGAGCAAGGCTCCCGCCAGAATCGGCAGGGCAGCATTCTTGGCCCCACAGATATTGACTTCTCCGCTCAGCGATTGCTGACCCCAGATTTTCAAAACCGATTCTTGGACTTCTGGTGAAGCCGCAGGGGTTGAGAGATCAGGTGTTGGGTTAATGGTCCTGTCCTCCGTTTTTAACACCGTATGTGGGAAAATCGCGTTTTTATGACGAATTTCGTCTAGATTACACCTCACAATGGCCCAAATTGTCAAGAACACGGACGGCGATGTGTCAAGATAGTGCAATTAAACTTTAACTGACCGCTCGCACAGAACTGGCCGCTTGCACAGGCGCTCACAGGCGCTCACAGGCGCTCACAGGCGCTAACGGGTAGTGAGGGGCTGGGAGAGAAATTCATGCAGGTAATCCGATCGACCTCTAACGAACTCACCCTACGCGCAATTCCCTGGGTGATCTGGATCGCTGGGGGAGTGTTTGTGTTGTGAGCACGTTCGGATTTCAGGATTAGTATTCCAGCAAGAGCGTATTGTAGGTTTCGCTCAGTTCCGCATCGATTTTTTGAATCGGCTTGGATACGGCGGCAGGGGGTTCGCGCAGTTGTTGCACCTGCGCTTCGGTCCCGGCAATTTGTTTCTCCAGAAGGGACAACCGCTGCTGGATCTGGTGACGACGCTGCTCGATCTTCTTTAGCTCCTGCTCTAGGCGCTTCTTCTCGACCGCTAACTTATACAAATCCAATTGGAACGAGGCTTCCGACGGTTGCCGGGGCATGGTGCTAATACGGGGGCGAATTCGACCTTGGGGCGGCATAGGACGCATCGGAACACTCCTGGCGATCGCAATCTGACTTGGCTACTAGTCTACTCACCCACCCCACCCGATAGTTGCTCCGGAAAAGCGAAAGATTGTTAAGCTATGTAAAGGAACTGAATCTAAAGAAAGTTTTCAGCCCTTGCAGCCCCCTGGACCCTATGCTGACGGAAGCACCTCCCACCCCGCGTCAACTTCGCCCCACCCCCACGCTCCCGGCTGGGGGCAGTGACCCTCACCGGTTCGACTGGCAGGAAGCGTGGTATCCGATTTTTTACGTCGAAGATTTAGATCCGACCCAATTGCACAAGTTCACCTTGTTGGGACAGGATCTGGTGATCTGGTGGGATCGGCAGGCAGCGGACTGGCGGGTGTTTGCGGATCAGTGCCCCCACCGTTTGGTGCCACTCTCGGAAGGGCGGATTGCCGAGGATGGCTTGCTGGAGTGTCCCTATCATGGTTGGGCGTTTCGGGGGGATGGCCGGTGCGATCGCATTCCCCAACAGGCGGCGACGGGCAGTGCCCAGACGGCAAAACGGGCTTGCGCCAAGGCTTTACCCGCGATCGTGCGTCAGGGTCTTTTGTTTGTCTATCCCGGTCAGCCGGAGAATGCCCCCCAGGTAGCCGTTCCCCTGATTGAACCAATGCTAGAGGGTGCCGACGATTGGGTGTGCCTGAGTACCTTCCGGGATCTGCCCTACGATGCCCTCACCTTGCTGGAAAATGTTCTCGACTCCAGTCATATTCCCTTCACCCACCATGCCACGGTGGGGAATCGGGCCAATGCCGCTCCCGTTGAGTCGATAGCAGTCGTCACGGCAGATAAGCAAGGCTTCCAGGGCGTGTGGCCAGAGGGTCCCCGGCGCGGCACGCTGGGATCACAAACGACCCACTTTATTGCCCCGGCGCTGATGTGGCATGACCTGACCTCAAAGCAATTTGGTCGCACATTGACAGTGGTTTATGCAACCCCGATCCGCAAGGGGGAATGTCGGGTCTTTGCCCGGTTCCCTTTCAAGTTCGCCAGTAAGTTACCGCGTTTCTTCATCAAACTGGCCCCTACGTGGTACTCCCATATTGGCCAGAATGGGGTGCTGGAGGATGACCAAATCTTTTTGCACTTCCAGGAGCGGTATCTGGAGCAACAGGGGGGCAGTGCCAACTTCAGTAAAGCCTGTTATTTACCAACGGCAGCAGATAACTGTGTGGCCGCCCTGCGGACTTGGGTAAATACCTACGCAGCGGACCCGTTCCCTGGCCAGTCGCTACCCCCGGCCCAGCCGATCGCAGCTCTGCTCGATCGCTATCATTCCCATACCCAGCATTGCGCGAGTTGCCGATCGGCCCTCCAGACGCTTCAACGCTTGCGCCTAGGGTTGGCGATCGGGGGAGCCATTGCCTGGGCGATCGCGACGGGTGTGGCTCTCTTGTCGTCTTTTTGGGGAGGACCTGCGTTTGCCTGGGGTGGGGCGATCGGGGTCATCTTGGCGCTCTTGGCCGGTGCTAGTTGGTTGAGCCTAGGCCCGTTAGAACGACAGTTTTTCGAGGGGCGACGGGTTCCCCCCCGGAATCGTCCGACGCGTTAAGCCTCGGCATGGATTGGCTTACCAGGGTTCTTCCTGGTGTTCGGGGGGAACTAGGGAGGAAGGGGGACGTTCGTCGCTCCAGGCCCACCAGACCCCGCCACACTCGCACTGGTAAAATTCCTGCCATTTGCGGCGGTAGTCTTCCATGAAGACGGGCGATCGGCGATTGATCCAAACGCGCTGGGCGACCATCGGACTGGACCGACAGTTGGGGCAGCAAAAGCCTTGGGCATGGATCGCGGTTTCAGTCCAGGCGGGTGCAATGGGGTCAAAGGCATCCATGCTATTTATCAAAGCAAAAAAAAGGCAAAAAAGGGAACTGACGGCTAGGGAAGGCATGGGTTGAGCAGCGACGGGAAGCGAGTTCTGGCACGTTCATGCTTAAGGCGACCCGCTGCAAGGGCTACACTTATAGTGCAGGCTCAAGACATATCCTACGGTAGTGGGGAAAATTCGGCCAACCTCACGTAGTTAACCCTTCCCGGTGGCTACTCCGCCTGCTGTCTAAGGGATAGCCGGGGGGATGCCCGGTTGAACCTTGACCCTCTGACGGCTTACAAGACTGGGTTGCCCAGATTCCCGAAGCGACTGGTTAAACGATTCACGCCATGACGGCTGCACCGACTGTTCTGATCCAAGATGCTCCCCGTTTAGAAGCTCGTTTACGGGAAATTCCCACGGAACCTGGGGTTTATTTGATGCGCGATCGGGACGATCGCATCTTGTATATTGGCAAGTCCAAAAAATTACGCACACGGGTCCGCTCCTACTTCCGGGAACTCCAGCGCCACTCCCCTCGGATCGAGTTAATGGTGCGCCAGATTGCCGAGATTGAATTTATTGTCACCGACACGGAAGCCGAAGCCTTGGCCCTCGAAGCCAATCTGGTCAAACAGCACCAGCCCCACTTCAATGTGCTCTTAAAAGACGATAAAAAGTATCCCTATCTCTGCATCACTTGGTCCGAGGCATATCCCCGCATTTTTATCACCCGCAAGCGCCGACTGGACCACGCCCGCGATCGCTACTACGGTCCCTATGTGGATACCCACACCCTGCGCAGTACGCTCCACCTGGTGAAACGGATTTTCCCCTTGCGGCAACGCCCCCAACCCCTATTTAAGGATCGGCCCTGCTTGAATTACGATATTGGCCGCTGTCCGGGGGTTTGCCAACAGTTAATTACGCCGGAGGAATACCGCAAAACCGTGCAAAAGGTGGCGATGGTTTTCCAGGGGCGATCGTCGGAACTGGTGGACAGCCTCACCCAGCAGATGGCGCAAGCTGCCGAAGCGCTTAATTTTGAACTCGCCGCCAAACTCCGGGATCAGGTGGCCGCCCTCAAATCCCTGAACGCGGAGCAAAAGGTGGCCCTGCCCGACGATACCGTCTCACGGGACGCGATCGCCCTGGCAACCAATGGTGAATACGCCTGCATCCAGTTATTCCAAATTCGCGCAGGCCGCCTCGTGGGTCGCCTTGGCTTTGTGGCGGAAGTGCCCCCGCTGCCTACCCCAACCCCTGAAACGCATACCCTGACAATGGCCCCGCTGGAAGCTGGCCGTATCCTACAACGGGTCCTGGAGGAACATTACCAAACGCTTGATCCCGTCGAAATTCCCAGCGAAATTCTGGTGCAGTACGACCTGCCCGACGTTGAAATGCTGGCGACTTATTTGAGTGATGCTAAGGGCCGCAAGGTGACGATCGTGGCTCCCCAGCGCCAAACCAAAGCCGAACTGATCGAAATGGTTGAGCGTAATGCCGCCTACGAGTTAGAACGCACCCAAAAGACCCACGATCGCACCCAGCAGGCCCTGCAAGATCTCGCTGAAATCCTGGATCTGCCCACCTTACCCCACCGCATCGAGGGGTATGACATTTCCCATATTCAGGGGTCCGATGCCGTTGCCTCCCAGGTGGTGTTTATCAATGGATTGCCCGCCAAGCAACACTATCGCCACTACAAAATCCAAGATCCCACCGTCAAGGCAGGCCATTCCGATGACTTTGCCAGCCTAGCGGAGGTGTTGCGGCGACGCTTTCGTAAATATGCCAACCGGGCGGAGTCACCCCAACGGCGATCGGGCCAGTCAGGGCAGGTCGTGTCCTTGTTAGCCGGTCAGGTGCCGGAAGATCTACCCGATGTGGTCATGATTGATGGCGGCAAGGGGCAACTGTCTGCCGTGGTGGCGGTGCTGCGGGAGTTGAATTTACTCAGCGAGTTACGGGTGGTCAGCTTAGCCAAGCAACGGGAGGAAATTTTTCTGCCAGGGGAGTCGCTCCCCTTAGCCACGCAGCCCGACCAACCTGGGGTCCAACTCCTGCGCCGTTTACGGGATGAAGCCCACCGCTTTGCCGTGAGTTTTCACCGTAAGCAACGGAGCGATCGCCTGCGCCGATCGCGCCTCGATGACATTCCCGGTCTTGGCTTCTATCGCCAAAAGCAGTTGTTGGCTCACTTTCGCTCGATCGACTACATTCGCGAAGCCAGCCCCAGCCAGTTGGCCACCGTTCCCGGTATCGGTCCCCAGCTTGCCCAAGCGATCTATACCTATTTCCATCCCCAAAATCCAGCCGGATAAACAGCGCGATCGTAGCGAAATCTAGAGTTTTCTTGCGTTTAATGCGCAAAACTCAAATCTCCTTGATATTGCTTATCAAAATGTAAACCACCTGCCTAAAGGGGGTGGGCTATCATTTGACGGTAAGTTTCATTGAGTGTGGCGAGGAGTGCCTGCTCAACGACGATCGAGGAATCCTTATGATTGCGACTGCTCCTTCTGGTAATCGGCTCAATTTAGAGGCCATGCGGTTTGGCCGCCCCAACATTTGTGGTTGGGAAGCGGATATTCAAGCACTGGTGCAACACAATGATCCGGTTTTTGCTCCCCACTCCAACATTAATCTGGATCAGGTTACGGCAGCCTTTGCCTGTGCGCTCCACATGCACCAACCTTCGATTCCAGCCGGAGCCAACGGTGAGGTCATTTGCAACCTCCAATACATGTTTGAACACCAGGGTGAAGGCGATAACCACAACGCCGGTACCTTTGCCTGGTGCTATAGCCGTATCGGCGACTTCATCCCTGAACTGGTCCACAATGGGGCGAATCCCCGCATTATGTTGGACTATTCCGGTAATCTCCTCTGGGGGTTCCAACAAATGGGACGGGAGGATATTCTCAACAACCTCAAACGCATCACCTGCGATATTACCTACCATCCCTATGTGGAATGGCTAGGCACCATGTGGAGTCATGCGGTGGTGCCTTCGACCCCCATTCCCGACATTAAACTGCACATGTTGGCCTGGCAACATCATTTCGCCGGGATTTTTGGCCAGGATAACCTACGCCGGGTCAAGGGGTTCTCGCCGCCCGAAATGCATCTACCCAATCACCCCGACACGCTCTATGAATACATCAAGGCGCTGAAGGAATGTGGGTATCGCTGGTTGATGGTCCAAGAGCATTCGATCGAACGTTTGGATGGTTCTGGCCCGCGCCACGAGGATAAGTATGTCCCGAATCTGCTCGTGACCCGCAATTCCAAGGGTGAAGAGATCAGCATCACGGCCCTGATTAAAACCCAAGGCTCAGACACGAAATTGGTGGCCCAAATGCAGCCCTACCACGAGGCCAAGGGGCGCAGCCGTCAGCAATTGGGTGGCCGTGAGGTACCCTCCTGTGTCACCCAGATCGCCGATGGTGAAAATGGCGGCGTGATGATGAACGAGTTTCCCCGCAATTTCCCCGGTCCTTGGTACGAAACGAAGGATAATGGCCGGGGGGCAACGGGGGTTGTGGGCCTCAACGGGACGGAATACATTGAACTCCTGGAAGCCAAGGGCGTTAAACCCGAAGATTACCCCGTGTGTCAAGCGGTGGGCCAACACAAGATCTGGCAGCGGGTCGATCCCGATCGCGCCACTCCTGAAGCCGTGGCCAAGGCGATCGCAGACCTCAAGGCCACGGACCACACCTTCCACATGGACGGAGCCTCTTGGACCAATAACCTGAGTTGGGTCAAGGGCTATGAAAATGTCCTGGAGCCGATGAATCAACTGAGTGCCAAGTTCCATCAAAAGTATGATCCATTGGTGGCCAAAGATCCGTCGATTACCCAGAGTCCAGATTATCAGGAAGCCCTCCTCTATAATCTGCTCGTTCAGACCAGTTGCTTCCGCTATTGGGGCCAAGGTTCCTGGACCGACTATGCCCGTGAACTTTATCGCCGGGGCGAGGAAATCCTGAATCGCTAGAGCCATGCCCCGCTCCCCCACTCCTCTCCCTCAGGGAGAGGAGCCTACCACTAAGACCTAGGTTCGCTAGGATGCACGGGGAACAGTGGGAAAAAATTCAAACCGTGAGGGAAAGGCATCGTTCCAGACTCGTGTAGTGTCGAGCTTAAGATTAGAACTTTTAGGGCTTCAAGTGGTTCAGCCCGTTTGCGTAGCGTCTCTCTAGGAGCAACCGCTTAATTATTTCCGATTGTTGCCGGTTATCCTAGGCTTTTTGCAAGATCTTAGCGTCAATTGATCGTATTAGCTTCTGCGTTGGTGTCCGTGTTACTGTCCGTATTGTCTGAGGTCTTTCATCATGGGACATTCCGTGTTGCCGCGATCGCCCAACCGCAAGAGACTTGCACCGATTGCCGCCGATCGCTTGCCCGCCCCCTCATCCATCCCATTACCTGCGGCTTTGGCCACGTCCCAGGGGAACCTCCCCCAGCCCTCGTCCTCAGCACCGCCCTTTCAGGGGCTATCCTCAGAACTCCTCAGTCAGTCAGACCAGCCAACCTCGCAAGTGACCCACCAACCAGGAGGACGGGCACTGCCTAACTCGGTGCGATCGCGCATGGAAACCGCCTTGGGTCAGGATTTTTCGGAGGTCCAGATTCGTGAAAGTCCGATAGTCAAACAACTGGGAGCGCAAGCGTTTACCACGGGAAATCAAATTACCTTCGCACCTGGTAGCTTGGACTTGGATTCCCGGCAAGGTCGAGAACTGTTAGGCCATGAGTTAGCCCATGTGGTCCAGCAACGGCAGGGGCGAGTGCAGCCGCAGACCCCGTTCCCGTCATTACCCATCAATGATGATTCCACCTTGGAACGCGAGGCCGATCGCATCGGTGCGCAAATTGCCCAGGGAAGACCCATCACGGGTTTACCCACCTGCCAACCTACAGCCTCATCCCATCCCCCGGTAGCGCCAGTCCAGATGAAGCTGAAAAACCCGTTTAAAGCCCTTTGGCGCTTGTTATCGGGGCGACGATCGTCCCAATCGAATGCTCCCGTCAATATCATTCCGCCCAACCTCAACAATAACAACACCCAGACCCAACCCCAACCAAGGCGAGATTCCCTGGATGAATATGTGACAGCCTATAACAATGCCCGCTTCTATCATGGTCTCAACTGGCTGGGGGCACTGTTCCCCTCCGATCGTGGGCAAGGGATTCTCGCGGAAGGGCTTGATCCCAAATTTGGAGGGCAAGGGGCGGCGCGGATCAATCGGGAATACTCGGAGCAAAGCGAGGGGAAAGTCCATCTGGCTCGTCAAGCAGATAAGGCTGAGTATTATGGGCCAACGTTGCGGGTCTTCCTCCCTCCCGAACGCACGGTTTACCATGCCAACCCCTGGACAACAGACGCGGCGGATCATGAACTGGTGAACGATCCCCATTATCGTGGTCAAGGGGCAACCACCCGCCAGTTGATTGGGCCACAAAACATCCTGGCGGAGGGGACGGATGCACTCCTGGGGGAAGGCAATCTTGATGCTGAACATGCCAGCACGATTCTAGGAACGATCGGGCAACACATGCAGGTCCAAACGGGTCGCCAGCGCCGCCTGGGTTCCCTGCGTGATCTGCACCGTCGGGCGATCGCTGATCGGCGCATTTCCGTCGAAGGGATAGATGTGGAGGAACTCCGCAAACAATACGCTAAGGTCTGAATCTTGTTTTAAGCGTTGCTGACGTCCTTAGGTCCCTCCTGCGAGGGTTCCGGTTCCAGAGGTTACCCGGTGAACAAACGCGAGAATGTCTCTCCAAATCAAACTCTCTTGCAAGACTTAGGTGTGTTGCTGCAACGGTTGGATTGGCGATTGACCCAAGCGATCGCGACCTTTCCTCAGGGTGACGAGGCACCGCCTGCCTTCCCCGCCCATCCGGTGCCAACCGAGAAAGTCCCGCCTCCGCGATCGCGTCGCCCTGCCCCACCCAAGCAGCCGGAATCGCCGCCCCCAGCCTCTCCTCCGGCGATCGCCGAAGTGCTGCAACCGGGAACGCGGTTAGCTTGGCTTCAGGCCACATTTGAACTATCAACGTTTGATCTGGATGTGATTGCGATCGCCCTGGCGCCGGAACTCGATCGGCGTTATGGGCAAACCTACGCCTACCTGCAAGGGGAAACCCACCGTCACCGTCCCACCGTTGATTTAGCCTTGAATCTTCTGTGCCCCGCCGCCGCCGATAAGCTGGCCCATCGCCTTAGTTTTGCCGCTGAGTCGGCTCTGATTGACCATCAGTTATTGCATGTGGTGCCGCCCGCTGATCAGCCCCACCCCACCCTGTTGGCACACGAACTGGTTTTGGATGGGCCGGTGATTCGCTTTTTGCTAGGGGAATGGGGCCGCGATCGGCGGCTGGTGCCCTTTTGTGAGTTCTTCGCACCCATCACTGCGCCGGAAACCCTGGGGGTTGATGTCCGTGAACACGGGAGCCTGCTGACCCTTGTTCAACACCATTGCCCGCAGTGGTCACGAAATTCGCTTGGATGATACCGAGGGGAAGGAGCAAATTACCATTGCCGATAAGAGCGGCAAAAACACGATCGTGATTGATACTGCGAACAATACCCTCACCATTACCACTGAAAAAGATCTCCAGATCAAGGCCAAGGGTAATATCAGCCTGGACGCTCCCCAGGGCGACGTGACGATCGCCTGCAATAACTTCAAAGTCGATGCCAACCAAAACTGCGATCTGACCACCAAAGTCCAGGGTAGTTTCAAAGCCCAAGCGACCCTAGCCCTGACTGGGACTGGTGGGGTCAATGTCAACGATGGTGCGTTGGAGGTGATCTAATGCCCGGATATGTTCTCCACGTTGGGGCGACCGTTCTCTGTGCCCACGGTGGCCAAGCCCAACCCCTGAGTCCCAATCCACGGGTTAAGGTTTCAGGGCAACCCGTCGTCACCCAGGCTTTCCCCTTCAGCGTGGCTGGGTGCAGCAATCCACCGCCACCCACGCATGTCGGTCCCTGTGTACTGGCCAATTGGCTCACCGCATCCACACGGGTGAAAGTGTCTCAGCAACCCTTGTTGTTACAGGATAGTCAATCTGCCTGTGTCCCCACGGGAACGCCGCTGACGATCGCCCAAAGTCAGATACGGGTACGGGCCATTTAGAGAATTTTGAATTTTGATTTTGAATTTTGATTTTGAATTTTTGGAAATAGCAATGCAGAGTGACTTTTTAGGTGTAGGTTGGTCGTCACCCGTGGTTCTAACCCCGACAGGACAAATCCAGATGGCCGAATACGATGAAGCCGTCCGCCAGTCGATCTGGATGATCCTGAGTACGGCACGGGGCGAACGGGTCATGCGTCCAGATTTCGGGTGTGGCATCTATGACCTTGTATTTACCACCAATCCCACCGGGACCCTCGGCCAAATTAGCAATGAAGTCGAGCAAGCCCTAACTCGTTGGGAACCCCGCATTGATTTGCTGGATGTACAGGTCGTCAACGATGACCAAGAACCCACCCAATTACTGATTCAAATCCATTATCGCGTCCGCACGACCAACAACCGCTTCAATCTCGTCTATCCCTTTTATATCCAATAGTTTCAAAATTCTCGATTCTCAATTCTCAATTCTCAATTCTCGATTCTCAATTCTCAATTCAAAACAGCCCTCTGGAGTATTGATCCATGCCTATTCCCCCGCCCAATATTGACCCTCGTTCCGATGCGGCGATCGTGGCGCAGTTGGAGCAATGGGCACGGGCATTTACCGGCTGGCGACCCGATGGCGATCGCCCGGATGCGGGTCGGGCTATGCTCCGGATCTTTGGCCGCATGGCGAGTCAGGTGCGCGATCGCCTGAACCGGGTGCCCGATAAAAACTTTCTGGCCTTTCTTAACCTAATTGGCACGGATTTACTGCCCCCCCAACCGGCCCGTGTGCCCTTGACATTTTACCTGGCGACGGGGGCCAACCAGGCGGTGACTGTTCCCGCTGGCACCCAGGTTGCAGCGCTACCCAGTGTGGGCGAAACAGAGGAGGTCGTCTTTGAAACCGAGCAGGATCTCTTGGTCACACCCGTGCAGCTTCAGGCGTTGCTCGTGCAAGACCCCGATCGCGATCGCTATAGCGACCACAGTGCCCAACTTCAGCCAGAAACCCCAACCCCCTTTGCGGTCTTTCAGGGGGAGCAGCCGATCGCCCATCGGCTTTACCTGGCCTGTGATGACCTGTTTACACAGCCCGGCCCCAAGGAACTGACCCTCACGCTGCGATCTGCCGAAGTGGCGATCTTGGCGGCCCTGCCTCTTACCTGGTCCTACTGGGATGGTGCTGGATGGCAACCGATCCTGGGGGTGATCGAGGGCTTGCATCTTCAGATCGATGTCAATCAGGCCCAGGTCACTGTCCTGCCAGGAACGGCGATCGATACAGCGGGGAATCGCATTCAGCTTGTGTTACCCCAAACCCTGGATCTAACCGCATTCTTCCCGACCGATCCCGTAGCCCCGACGATCGTTGCCCTGCTGCTGGCCCACAATGCTCAGGCTCCCCAATCCCCCGTCCTTAGGGTGGTGCGTCAAACCGATCTGGGTGCCGCCTATCCGGCCACCACCCACCTGCGTCTCGCCCTGCTAGCACTGGGGGCAAATGGTAGCATCCGCCGCACCCTACCAACCGGGGAGCCTCCCCCGCTGTCCAATTGGACACTGACTTGGCCAACAGCACCCGCTTTTGCCAAAACCACCGTGGATGGCGTGGAAGCGGCCTGGTTGCGTGTGCAACTGTACGATACACCCCTGCCTCCTAGCCAAACCGTACCCAATGTGGGGGTGATCACGGCCCAAATCAACCTTAACCGCCCAGGCTTAGCGCCCGATCGCGCCTTGTTCAACAACGCCCCCCTCGACCTCAGTAAGGACTTTTATCCCTTGGGGGAACAACCGCGCTTTAACGACACGTTTTATCTCGCCAGTCGGGAGGTCTTCTCGCGATTCTCCGGTGGAGACGCTGCGCGAACGGGGCAAGCGATTCGTATCCATCTTGAGTTGAATGCAACCCAAACGGTCGAGGCTCATGATGTACAGATCGCTTGGGAGGTTTGGCAGGGGACTCGCTGGCTGGCCATTGACCCAGCGGCCAACCCACAAACGACAGCCATCTTCACCCAGACTGGCGTCATCACCCTATCGCTGCCGACCACGATCGCAGCGACGACGATTGCGGGAGAAAACAATTACTGGATCAGGGCCAGGTTGATCCAGGGCAACTATGGGGAAGCAGCTAAAACGGTGAAAACGGGCACCAAAGATGGTTTCCCCATTTATGAATTGGTCGATGCGACCTATAAACCGCCATCCCTCAAAACCCTGACGCTAACCTACACAATCACCCAGAGCCGAACGGTTGATCTCATCCGCACAGAGAATGACTTTCGGTTTCACAACCCCCTCCGACGGCTGCAAACCGCTGCGATGGCAGGAGAATCCCAATTGAGATTAGAGGATGTGCAGGACCTCCAGGCCAACGATCGCCTGCTCCTCAACCCAGCAGGTCCCAGCCTCGAAGTGGTGGAGGTGGCGAGTGTGAATCCGGTGAACCCGTCAGTCACTCTCAAGGCACCGCTACAACTTAGCCATCTCCCCGGCACAGGGGTCTGGCAATTCTTCCCCCCGTTTGCAGCAACCCACGACACAGAACCCGCTTTTTATCTGGGCTGCGAACACCCTTTCCCGAACCAGATCAATACTCTCTATCTCCAGCCCGTGACACCGGCAGCCGGGGCGATCGCCCAGAATCCCCCGCCGACCACCCCCGCCCACATCGTTTGGGAATATAGCAGTCCGGCGGGCTGGCGCAATTTGGGAGCCGTGGATACCACCCAGCAGTTCAGCGAACCGGGATTACTTCAGTTTCTTGGTCCCGTGGACTTTGCGCCGCGATCGCGGTTTGGGCGTACCCTCTACTGGCTCCGTGCCCGCTGGGAGCGGGGGCACTTCCGGGTCCTGCCCCGGCTGCAACGGGTGTTGACCCATACGATCTGGGCCAGCCAAACCACCACTTTTCAACAAATCAACCTGGGGGGCAGCAACGGCAATCCCAACCTACACGTGCAAACGCCCCACACCCCCGTCCTACCGGGAGAAATCCTGAGGGTCAACGAGGCAGAAACTGCAACGACGAGCCACTGGGTTACCTGGCAAGGGGTGCCGGATTTTTATCGGTCCGGGCCAACCGATCGCCACTACAGCCTCAATCGCCAAACCGGGATAATCACCTTTGGCGACGGGCAGCGGGGCCGCGTTCCCCCAGTGGGGCTTAACAATATCCGCATCACCTATGCGACCGGCGGTGGGCGTTCGGGCAATCGCGCCGCGCAAACAGTCAGTGAGCTAAAAACGACGATCCCCTATGTCGATCGCGTTCTGAACTGGGAAGCTGCCGGGGGGGGCTGACCCTGAATCCCTCGATGCAGCACGGGAACGGGGACCCAAACGCCTCCGCCATCGCGGACGGACCGTCACCGCCGCCGACTTAGCCGACTTGGCGTATGCAGCATCCCCAGCTGTGGCACGGGTACAGGTCATCACCCCCAGCTTTCGCACGGTTAACCTGCAATGGCAACCCGTCTATCATCTGGAAATTGCGGCACCGGGAGAGATTCGGGTGACGTTGAGCAATCTGAGCGCGATCGCCGGTGAAACCGTCCAGGTTACCGTTTCCCTAAGCGGACCTGGGCAACAGCATCCCTATGCCAGCCAAACCGGAGCCGATGACCTTGAACTGATCTATACCGTATCGCCTGCTCAGGTTGCGCTAGGACCAGATTGGCAAGTGATCGTTAGCAACCAGCTTCCCATCCGGGCCAGTGGCTCCCTGCAACTCGACTATCCCGGCGGTAACCACAGTAATGTGAATATTGAGATCCCGGCGATCGCCGCTAACCAGATCGACACCGCTGGTCAGGTCGAAATCATCCTGGTTCCCCAGAGTTCTGAGCGCCAGCCGACCCCTAGCCTTGCCCTCCTCGATCGTGTCGAAACCTACCTGCGTGCTCGCGCACTTCCCACCCTTGGTCTTAACGTTACCGAACCCGATTGGGCCGAAGTGACCGTGAGCACTACCGTTGTCCCCCGCACCCTCACGGGTCTCGATCGCCTCCATCAACAGGTCAACGATGCCCTCACCTATTTTCTTCACCCCCTTACGGGCGGTCCTGATGGGCAAGGCTGGGCCTTTGGGCGTTATCCCCACGCGTCCGATCTGTACCGCGTGCTGGAAGCGATCCCTAATGTCGATCACGTTCAGCAGCTTGACATTGCGTTCGCCCAGCGTCTCCCCCGGAGAATCGCGCCCCCCCTGGATAGCCCCCCCATCCAGCCCCATGCTGCGGTAGGGACACGCCGCGAACGTCTCCTGATCTACTCCGGCCTGCACCAAATTGCGATCGCGGTTGATTCCAGTTGAGGTCAATTCCAGTTGAAATCATGCAAAAACCGATGAGGGCAGGTTTGACTCACCCCTCTGTCCAGGTGACAAATTTTCCGTAAACCCGCCCCTAGCATTCAAACTTCAAAATTCAAAATTTCCTATGCCGCTTCCCCTGCCCAACCTCGACGATCGCACCTACGCGGATTTGATCACCGAAGCGCGATCGCGCATTCCCCAGGAATTCCCGGACTGGACCGACCACAACCCCAGCGATGTCGGTATCATCCTGCTGGAATTAATGGCCTGGTTAACCGAAATGGTGTTGTACCGGGTCGATCGCATTCCCGATCAAAATATCCTCACCTATCTCCAACTCCTCAATGGCCCTGAGTGGCAATTTACGGGCGATCTCGAAAGGGCTATTCAACAGACCCTAACGGTTTTGCGACAACGCTACCGGGCTGTTACCCCTGCTGATTTTGAACAGTTGGTCTTGGAACAATGGCCCCAGAGGGTTGGCACCACCTCTCCGCAGGCAAACCCCACCTTGGCCCTGGGGGAAGCCGCCACTGTCCAGCGGGTCATTTGCCTAGCCAACCGTAACCTGAGTTTGAGTGATCCGGAAGCGGCCAGTCGGGACGCACCCGGCCATATCAGCCTTGTGATTGTGCCCGCAGCCGACCCCCATAGCCCGGCGTTACCCGAACCGAGTTTGGCTTTACGGCAATCCCTATGGCAATGGCTTGACGATCGTCGCCTGATCACCACCCAGCACCATGTCGTTGGGCCAGCGTATACACCGGTCTCGATCGCCGCCGAACTGGTGTTACTGGAGGGTGCCCCCTTGCCCAGGGAGGTTCGCCAGCAGGCGATCGTCGCCCTAGAACAGTTTTTCGATCCCCTCACTGGCGGGGAACAGGGCACGGGGTGGCCCTTTGGTCGCAGTGTTTATCCGTCCGAGATCTATGAATTGCTCGATCGCCAGCCAGGGGTAGATTATGTGCGAACTGTCACCCTTCAGGCTAACCCGAACATCACCCAGGTGCCCCTCCTGGCCCATGAGCTAGTGGCGATCGCGATCAACCCCGATGATATTGTCATCCGCGAGGCCTGGGAAATTTATGAATAATCCCCCGAATTCCCCCTCCGCTCCCCAGCGCGTTAGTCGTTACAGCCAGTACTTACCGGCCATTCTGCAAGGTGACCCCTTCCTGAGTGGTTGGCTCTTGGCCGTTGAGCGGTGCCTGAGCGATCGCCCCCCTGAACCCGATGATCCCCTGCCCCAGCAACTCGGGCTGGAAAGCCTGATCGATCGCGTTCATACCTATTTCCAAGCCGTGCCTTCCCCCCAGGAGTCACAGGTTACCCCCAATGCCTTTCTGCCCTGGTTAGCCAGTTGGGTTGCCCTGAGTTTGCGGGATGATTGGCCCGATGACCTCAAACGCCGTTTTATTAGCCAGATAGTTCCCCTCTATCGTCTACGGGGGACCAAAGCCGGGATCAAACGCCTGCTGGAACTGTATACGGGTGAGGAAGTCACGATTTATGAACTCCCCGATCCGCCCCACTATTTCCAGGTGGAAATGACCCTGAGTATTAACCCCCGCGATCGCGAGCGACTGCGGCGTCAGCAACGAATTGCGCGGGCGATTTTAGATCAGGAAAAACCGGCCCATACGTTCTACGCCCTCCAAGTGCTCATTCCCTCGCTACAAATTCGCAACGATCCCACTGATCCAGATCATCCCGATATTCCTCTTGATCCCGATAACCCCGAAACGCCGCTGGTGGGTGTCTGGGTCGGGAGAAATACCCTTCTGGGTACTAGTCAGCTTACGGGTTAACGGTAAATCTCAATGAGCCACAAGTTCACACGCATCGCGACGCCAGATTCAGTTTTTTGGAGAGAGCTATGACCGCCGACTATACCCAATATCCCTATATTGAAAAGCGCCTTCGGTATTTTGACGGCCAATTCCTCAAAGATCAGGACTTTATTGACGAACAGAAATATCACATCGATCGCCAACGTCGGCATCAGCGCTTTCTGTATGTCTCCGGCATTCTTGATGGGTTGGAGGTTAGCCCTGGCACGGGTAGTAATCCCGCAACTCCCCATCTGGTAACGGTTGCGCCGGGGACGGCCCTTGATCGGGAAGGACGCCAATTGGTGTTGGCGGGTCAGGTGCTGATGCCGTTGCCAACAGCGAGCGGTGAGCAACAGGTCTACCTGATCATGCGCTATAGCGAAATCGGCAGTGATCCGGAACAGGCGGGTGGGGATACCTTCCGGCGTTGGCAGGAAAGACCAACCCTCAGTGTGGTAGGGCTGACCCACCCCGATAACCCGGACCTTAGCCCAATCCCGCCGGAAGCGGTTGTGCTCGCCTTGCTGACGATCGCGGCGGAGGGCAGGGTCACGGTCGATCCGACCGTCCGGGACTATTCGGGTCTGGCTTTGCCCGGTGGGACTGCGGCCCGTCCAACCCTGCGTTCGGGCGGGACACGCGCACCGGATCTGGCAGTTTTGCGGGGGCGTTTGCACGTGACGGGGTTGACGGGGTTGGGGACAGATCATCCTCAAGGTCGCCTGCATATTGTGCACGAACCCCAGGATGCCAACGGCAATGCCCTAGTCGTGGGACCGACGGCTGGGGGCCATCTCCGGTTGGGCTACCACACGGATTACGCCTGGGTGCAAACCCACGGTAATCGGCCCCTGACGATTAATCCCCTCGGCAACGCGATCGGTATTGGGACAACGGCCCCGAAAAGTACGCTGGCGATCGCGGGTGGGGTGGCGATCGGAAGCACCTATGCCAGCAACAATCCGGCTCCCAATAACAGCCTTGTGATCGAGGACAAAATCGGTATCGGCACAGCGGACCTGCAAGGTAACTATCGCTTAGTCCTGCAACAAACAGTGGCAAATACTGGCTATGGATTGCGGGTGTTGAATCCAGATCAATCCCGCAGTGCACAACTGTGGGTGGGGACTGGCGGTGCGGTCCTTGACGCAGAAGGCAGTACAAGCTTGCATTTGCGGACAGCCGGAGCCGATCGCCTGTTTATTAACAATAGTGGCAATATCGGCATCGGCACCAATACGCCATCCCAAACCGTAGATATCAATGGTCGCTTGCATCTGACCCACGGGGTGATCCAGCGGGGGGGGAATGCCATTACCAATACCAGTGATTTGGGGTTATATTCCCAAGTGAGTGGTCATTGGATTCGGATTGTCGCTAACAATGCACCGATTCGTTTCTTTACCGATGGTGGGATTGGCACGAGTACCCGCTTGTCTGTGGAAGCTAACGGTAACGTTATATTTCCCAAAGTCTATCAGTGGGGAGTTCTCTCTCTGCCGGTAGCCTTAGCGCCACCAGTGCAACGATCGGTACAGGTCGGTTGACAGCGACAGGGCCGATCTATGCAGCTAGCTCAGAAATTTACTTTACGGATACCAGCCACAACCACACGGGTATTGGCAATTCAACCAATCATGCTGCAATTGAAAATGCGGCTAGTCCTCATAATACGCTGATGATTTTGGGATGATCGACTTCGGGTGGGCGTCGAGTGAACTTGTATGACCATGTTGAAATTGCGGGACAACTCCGGGTGCGGAATGTGCCCTTTGGCGATCGGCGTAATATGCAATGGGAAGATAGCACTGGGCTGTTATTCTATGACAACTCTTCCCGTCGCTATAAGGAGAATATTACCGATCTCAAGGATGACTTTGCCCAAATTCTCCGGGCACAACCGAAAACCTATACTCGCCCTGACTACCCCGATCGCGGGGAAATTGGCTACATCGCCGAAGAATTTCAAGCCTTGGGCCTCGATCGGCTTTTGTATTTTGATCAGGAGGGTTTACCGGATGGTATTAACTATCGTAAAATCAGCCTCTATTTATTAGAAGTGATGAAGGACCTCGCCCAGAAAGTGCAAGGGTATGAGCAGCGCCTTGAACAACTCGAATCTCAAGATTTAGCCTAAGGGACCCGGATGAAAGAGCAACTGGAAGAGCGACTGCAAGCATTGAAGTCTGAGTATGAGTCGGGGCAACGGCTTCTCAGTGAATTGGAACTGAAACAAGCCAATGTGCGGGATACCCTGCTACGCATCAGCGGGGCCATTCAAGTCTTGGAAGAACTTTTGGAACCAACGGTAGAAGCTGTCGATCACCAGCCTAAAAGTCAGGCTTGATCAGGTTTTCCAACCCCGCACAACGCTGCATGGATGGCCCACAGGGAAGATGGTTATCATCGCTGGCTCCGTGATTGCCTAATGGCGTGAGCCTGATTGCGCGATCGCCTTAATCGTGGCTACCCAAACCCGACAGAGAACTCGCCTCCAGGTTCAGGGAGACCCCGAGCCGCTGGGAGAGCCAGACCTCAAACGATCGCATCGGCGATCGTCGCAGCGCTTCCCCAGGGTCAACCATTGGCTCCACCAGAATCGTGAACATCCCCAGCCGATTGCCTGCCAGCACATCGGTAAACAAGCGATCGCCCACCATTGCCACCTGCTCCACCGGTAGATCCATCGCCTGCACCGCCTGCCGCAACTTCCGTCGGGAAGGTTTCGTCGCGCCCAGGGAATAGGGCACATCCAAAGCTTCGCCAATTCGCCCAATCCGCGCAGCACTGAGATTATTGCTCACCAACCACAATTTCAGGTGGGGCCGCAGGGAGGCGATCCAGGCCTGTAGGGCATCCGAGGGATCAGCGGCCTGGAACGGGACCAGGGTATCATCTACATCCAACACTAGCCCCTTGAGTTGATACTGACGCAAGTGGTCGAGGGTGAGTTGGAGGATCGTTCCGCCTAAAACAAGATCGGGTTGTAACAGTGCGCCCCAGGACATAGGTTCAGTCGATCACCAATGAGTCGATCACCAATTAAACGCGGGATAGCTGTCTGAGTCTAGCAAAGACTTGGCTGTCTCAGGGGCAGACAGGATGCCCACCTCACAACCCTAGTTTTGACAACTATGTTTTGAATTTTGATCGACTGAGGTTCGCTAATAGAACTCCCCAGCCGGTAAGTTCAGTGATGCCCAGTTCTAGTGTTGCACATTGCCTGGGGTTCCTGGCAGAGATTCTTTACCTGGGGCTGTGGGGGGCAGCACTGCTGTCAGCCAACTCGGTCTCTCCCATTCACCCAGGTAGCGGGTCCTAAGCGGCGGCGGGGAGCAAACCGCTATGGCGCAGGAGGGCGGTGGTATCGGGTTCGCGGCCCCGGAACGCTTGAAATACTTCCATCGGGGGTTTGCTTCCCCCTAGGGCAAGGACCGTATCCCGGAACCGACGACCCACCTGGGCGATCGCCCCTTCATCCTCTAGACCCGCCTCCTCAAAGGCGGCAAAGGCATCGGCACTGAGGACTTCAGCCCACTTGTAGCTGTAGTAGCCAGCGGCATAGCCCCCAGCGAAAATATGCCCAAAGCTACAGAGGAAGCGGTCTTCGGGCAGGGGGGGTAAGACCGCAGTTTTTTGGGCGATGCGATCGCGCACCTGATGCGGGGTTTCCGGTCCTCCGGGCACATAGCGGGCATGGAGTTCCAGGTCCACCCAGGAGTAGAGCAGTTGGCGCAATATGGCGGTGCCACTCATAAAGGTCCGGGCCGCCAGCAGTTTTTGGTAATAGTGTTCGGGCAGGGGGTCCCCGGTTTGGTAGTGTTTGCCCAAACTCAACAGGGTGGAGCGATGATAACACCAGTTCTCCATAAACTGGCTCGGTAACTCGACCACATCCCACTCGATATTGCGAATCCCAGCAGCGGCGGTTTCGTCAACGGTGGTCAGCATATGTTGCAGGCCATGCCCAAATTCATGGAAGAGGGTTTCCACCTCGCGGAAGGTCATGAGGCTGGGTTTATCGTCCACGGGCGGCGTTTGGTTACAGACCAGGTAGGCTACCGGTAGTTGGAGTGTCCATACACCGTTCTCCTGGTGCCGATCGCGGTTGAGGCAGAACCCCATCCACGCGCCGCCTCGTTTTTCCGCCGGACGGCTGTAGGCATCCAGGTAGAAGTAGGCGATCGGTTGACCGGATTCATCCTTCACTTGGAAATAGCGCACATCGGGATGCCACACCGGGGCCTGCCCATCGGCAGCAACGATCGTCACCCCAAACAGGCGGTGTGCCAGGTCAAAAAGGCCCTTCAAGACCTGCTCTAAGGGGAAATAGGGACGCAGTTCTTCAGTATTAAAGGCAAATTTGGCTTCCCGCAGGCGCTCGGACCAGAAACTCAGGTCCCAATTCTGCAAATCATCGGCTTCAACGGCCCCCTGTTCACGGGCAAATTGACGCAGGGCCTCCAGATCGGCGATCGCCGCCTCGTAACTGGCCTGCCGCAGGGACTCTAGCAAGGCATCAACCGCCGCCACATTGGGAGCCATCTTGCGAAATAAACTAAGGTCAGCGTAGTTATCAAAGCCCAAAATTTGGGCCATTTCCAGCCGTAGGCTGAGGATACGATCGATCAGGGGTTGGTTGTCCCACTCCCCCGTGGCCGCCCGCGTAATCATGGCGCGGTAGAGGGTTTCCCGCAAGTCACGCCGCTGGCTGTGTTGCATGAAGGGCATAAAGCTGGGCATATCCAGAGTGATCCGCCAGGGACCCGCCGCCGCTGTCGCGTCCGGATGACCCGCCTCGCGGGCGGCTTGGGCGGCTTGGGCCAACAGGCTAGGGGGCAGTCCTGCAATTTCAGCGGGATCGGTGAGGATCAGGCTGTAAGCTTTTGTGGCATCAAGGACCTGGTTAGAGAAGCGGGTGCCCAAGTCAGCCAGTTCCATTTGGATGGCGTTAAACCGTTCGCGGGTAGCTCCGGTGAGGCCAACCCCCACCAGTTCCGCATCGCGCAGGGTGGCATCCAGGATACGCTGCTGGGTTTCACTGAGGCGATCGCGCTGCTCGGCCAATTCCTGATAGCCCGCATAGAGGGCCTGACTCTGACTCAACCGGACCCAAAACTTAATCACCTCCGGTTGCATGGTTTCATGGGCCTGCCGCAATTCCGGACTGTTCTTAACCGCCATCAGGTGTTCAACAATATCCCAACTCCAAGACAGCCGATCCTGAAGCCGTTGCAGCGGCACCATCAGCCCCTCCCAGGTCGGAGTCGCCGTTTCCTCTAGGTGGGTGAGGCGATCGTGGACCTCGGCCAGGACTTGGGTAATGGCGGGAACAACGTGTTCTGGCTGGATTTGGCCAAAGGGTGGCAGACCCCTCCCAATCAGCAGCGGATTGTCAATTTTGGCGGCAGTTGCAGTCATAAGTATTTGGCATAATACAAAGAAACTAAGTACAAATCCTTAACCCAGGATATGCAAGCAGTCGATGAGATTTTCTCCACTTTAGCGTCGATCGACGGGCGCTGGGGATCAGCGAGGGAAGACGTGGAGAGACCGGTCGTTTTTTCGATCTTTGCGCTCACAACACCTTTGCGCTCACAACACCTTTGCGCTCACAACAAAGTCGTCGCATCAGTTGGGACAGTGCAACTGCCCCCATTCCAGACTAATTGGGGTGCCCACTAACGGTCGCGATCGCCCTAGTGGTCGGTCAGTCCTAAACTTGAGAGTCATAGATAAACCCTAAGATCCTTGGACAGAGCTTCAGGATGACCAGGAAAAATCCGTGTGGGCTGAGCCAGTCGAGAGCAATAATCTTAAACTTGATAGACCACTAGTCATTTGCTAGTCAATAGTCAAAATCATCATATTCCGTTAATTAAGTAAATAACGTAAAACCCTTGCTATGTAAGCGCTGTAGCTACGGGTGCGGCAGGACTCGAACCTGCGGCTCGCTGCTTAGAAGGCAGCTACTCTATCCACTGAGTTACGCACCCCTCTGAAGTAACAGACACAGTGACTTCGGGATCACCCCGACCGCGCTATCTGGGTGTAGATACACCATCGCCTATTCTAGCGATCTGCCTTGAGCCTGGGCAAGGGGCGGATCGCCGCAACACCGGACCCATTGGCTGGTCCCCCACCCACGGTCCTAGGGCGATCGCCCACCCGTCTGAAACCGGGAGCCGAGCGTAGCCAACCCCGCCTGGGGGAGCAGATTTCCCATCTTAATGCTTTGTCTTGAGCCACCAGTGGGGGTTGAGGGGGTGAAGTGGCATTACACTAAAAACCAATGAAACCCAAATGAATGCATCTCCAGCCTGAATAGAGTAGTGTATTGTCAAGCCTAGCTGTCACTGGCAGTTTAGGGAAAAACCATTAACCTGTCAGCGGTATGCCTTCGTGGGCCTAGTTGTACTCTAGTCCCCTGGTCGCGCCAGTAAGGTTGCACTCGTCCTCGCCCAGCCCAGCCAGGAATTCATCGGCAGCGCCATGTTTATTCTCAAGCGGCAAGACGTTGAAATCACCTCGGTCCAGCCTCCAAAGCAGGATCGACCGATCCCGATTTTGAAATACCAGGGGCAGGTGTTTCGCCTGGTGAAGGTATTCCCCGCTAATCAAGCGGAGGAAGCCAAGGAGGTTTGGCGCAAATTTACCGACGAGCAAGGCAAGGCGTGTGTGCTGCTGGAGGAACCCGATCGCTATAGCATTTGGGGCCGGGTGCGGCTAGAGCAATTGACAGAAGAGACGGGCGACGAAGATGCCTCCATTCCGATTACCCAAGCCTGTTTGCTGCTGTTGCAAGCGGTGTATGCCGATGTTGAGGATCTCCTGGGGGCACGGCAGGCTGGCGCTTTTCAGAAGGAATTAGGTGATGTGCTCAAGCAGTGGCGGTTTCCCCAGGCAGACACCCCGAACGCGGTCGTGGCCCTGCTCACCACGATCGATCCCCTGGCCCCAGAGCAGGTGCCCCCTTGGCAAGAACACCACCAGAGCAAATTATTGGAAGAATTACACCGGATTGGCAAGTCCTACTTCGGTAATGAAAGTTTTAGGGAGCGGGCAGTGGATACCCTGCAAGATCTCTCGAATGCCGATCGCACCCAATTTATCCAGTGGTTGAGTCCCCCCCTTGCTAAACTATGGGCAATTTCTTAGCCAAAGAGCTATTCCTTGGCCGTGTCCGGCCATGTGTCGCCAGGGCAAGTGGTCGCCTAAAAGTTGTCTCTTTGTTGCAGGGTGCTGTACTTGGATACGTCCATGCTCCATGCTGGAGTCAGGTCAGGCTAATGCTGGGGCTGGGCATCCGTTGCCAACGGGTCATTGCGGCGAAGCCTGATCGCAGCGGTGATCGAGCGTGTCCGTGTTCCCTTGCCAGATACCTGATTCCGGAGTTCCCATGAGTCGCTCTGTCGATAAATCCTCATCCTCATCGAAGTCCTTCCTGACGGTCCAGGTCATTGTTGCGATCGGGATTGCCTGGGCCGTGATTGCGCTCTTGTTTTTCCTGCTGTTTAGCACCCCCACCCCAGATGCAACGGGCGCTTTGACACGCGCCGGTTGGTATCAAGGGGGGACTTATATTCTGGAACAAGGGGCGTGGTTGGGAGCTGCTGTTCTTTGCCTGCGGAATGCCCGTAGTAGCCAGATTATTAGTGGCCGTAATGTCTGGTTGTGTATTGGTTTAGGGACACTCTCCTATTTCTTGGCAAATATTTTCCTTGGCATCTGGGAGCTAAGCCTGGGGTTAGATCCCAATGTCTCGCCAGCGGATATTTTCTTCGTGGCGGCTTATATCCTGATCAGCGTGGGGATGGTGTTGGCCGTAACGTCACGGCGGCTGAATCTGGTGGCTTGGCAGTGGGCCGTTGTTGCCTTGATTGGGATTATTGGAGCCGCGATCGCCTGGTTTGTGTCGGTACCGGCGGAAACCGCCACCCCAGAACCCGCCGCGATCGTGCAAACTACCCCTGCCCCCTCGGACACCGCCACCCCCGCGCCGGCAGAAGCCTCGCCATCCCCCGCTTGGGCCTTGGCCTTGGATGAACAGTTGCAACCGCTGGCCCAGCCCCTCGCCCTGTTCTATGTGGTCATGGATGTGGTGCTGGTGATTATTGCCAGTATGTTGCTATTGGCCTTTTGGGGCGGGCGCTTTTCCCAGTCCTGGCGGATGATTGCGGCGGCAGCATTTTCGCTCTATATCGCCGATATTTGGTTTAAGTACGCCACCAAGGTGAATCCAGACTATCAAACCGGGGATCTGCCGGAGGTCTTCTGGATCTTTAGTGGGGTCTTGTTCGCGATCGGGGCAGCCTTAGAGCACGATGTTTCGACCAAGTCCAGCCGTCGCTCACGTCGCAGGGGATAATAGGAATAACGGTTGAGACGGTTGAGGTAAATTGGCCCCATGCCTGCACGCAAATTAACGGACTCCGAAACCCAACAAATTCCGCTCCTGTATCGTCAGGCCGGGGAGAACACCACCACACTCGCCGAACGGTTTAACGTCAGTAACTCGACCATCAGCCGGATTCTGAAGGATGCCCTCGATCCCGATGAATATAAGGCCCTGTCGCAGCAAAAACGGGCAGAGGGGAAAAGCCAGCGGGCGGGTGCAGGTCCATCGCGTGTGCCGCCTGCGCCTCCGGCGATTCCGGATAGCCCACCCGCTGCGTCCGATCGCGCCCTGTCGAACCGCCCCATTCCCAAGCGGCGACGGGTTGCCCCTGAGGTGCCCAGCCCTGTAACTCCCGTGAGTGGTGTGCAATTGGCCCTGTTGGGGGAGGAGGCCGTTGACCCGATCACGGCCCAGCCCACTGCGGAGCGGATGGCGGAAGCACTGGAGGTCTTGCAGGAGGTGAAAAATACCCCACACCTGCGTCGCGATCGCGGGAGGCGCGACGATCGCGAGGATGGTTTGCATGATCTGGATGGTTTAGATGATCTGGATGATCCGGAGGAGGATGAGGTCGATCTCGCAGTCGCCGCAGATCTGACCGATCTGAGGGATCTGGGGGATCTGGACATTGAGGATGAGGATGAAGATGACGAAGACGAATTTGATGACGAGGATGAGGACGAAGACGAAGCGGACGAGGATGAGGACGACGAGGACGAGGCGGAGGGCCTGGATGTAGCGGTTACCCTCAAGGCGGAAGTGGCCGTCCAGGTGTTGCCCTTGGCCGAGGCGACGATTCCCCACCCCTTCTACCTGGTGGTCGATCGCCTGTCGGAACTGATTACCCGCCCCCTGCGCGAATTTGGCGAGTTGGGGAAAATTCCGGAAGCGGAAGCCAACAGTCGAATTCTGCCTATTTTTGAGAATCACCGCATTGCCCGCCGTTTCTCCCGCAAAAATCAGAAGGTGATTAAAGTGCCGGAGGCCCACATGTTGCAGAAAACCAAGCAACACCTGACGGCTAAGGGCATTAACCGGTTGTTAATTGACGGCCAGATCTATGGGCTATAAACTCCGCTAGCCATTGTTTGACGTGGTAGGTGGCGCGGCAATCATCCTCGTTGTAGCGTTGGATGGCCTCCAAGTAGCGCCGATCGCCCGTTTGCAACCACTGGTTATACCAACACACGGACTGTGCCCCATTGGCATCGGCATCGCGCCAGTTAAACCCCAACCACCGCGCGATCGACTTGAGGGCATAGTTTTCGATCGGTAGGGTTACGGTCCGCGTCACCCAGGCATGGATATCCACAAAACGGGGGAGGAGTTGTTGGATCAAGGCGGGCGGGGTGGCATAGGCTTGGGCCAGTTGTTGCACCACCTGCACCTCATAGGGACAGAAGTGGAAAATGGGGGCGTTGGGATAGCGCTCGACCAGGGCCAAGAAGCGCTGCCAGACCTGCACCTCGGCCCCCACCTGTTCCGCTAACAAGGAGTGGAAGCTCTCCGTCCGCTGGGTGCGATCGACGATCAGTACCCCATGTAAATAGGTCACATTCAAGTCCGGTTCGGCTTCCACATCAAAATAAAATTCCACCGGCGCCGCTGGCAGGGTTAAGGCGCGAGGCAGGGTATCGGCAACGCTACTACTGGGGAAGCAAGAGGCCGGCCAATCCGTGGTGGCATAGACCTCACTCCGATTCAGTGGGCGATGGGCTTGCAGTTCATCGGTAATCAGGATCGGTTGTTGGTACAGGGTGGCTTGGGCCTGGCGCACCAGCTTGACCGCGATCGCCGGATCGAACCCCGTACATTTGGCCAATTGGAACGGGCTGATCTGGGCCAGGGCTTCTAGGGAGGCAATACCAACGGCTTGGAGATGGCTGTAGCGATTGGGGGTCACCCCTGGCAGGAGGGAGAGGTGTTGCTGCTGCTGGGCCAGGGCATAACAATGACTAAACCAATGGCAAAGTTCACAGCGATTGCGCGAGATAAAAACTTCCGGTTGTTGCCGCGATCGCAACATGGTCACACAGGACTGCAAAATTTCCTGCAACTGGGGCAACCGCACCTCCAAATCCACCGCATAGGTCCCCTTCTCCCGTAGGATCACTAGGGCCGTATCGGGCGGGGTGGCTTGGACCTGGGCCAGGAGATAGGCTTGGAAGGCGGCCACCATTTGATAGTCCAGTTTAGGGCGTTTCCCTAGGCGGATGCTGACCGGACGATAGGCCCACTCTCCCCAGCGGGAAGGGCTGGCATATTTCACCAGTAGATCGGGTTGACTGAGGAAAGAAATGTCGGCCTCAACATAGAGCAGGACCGGTTGGTGGATCGTGTCTACCCCTTGGGCCATCAGGGCTGCGGTAGCTTCGGCGCCTGCCTGCCATGCCTGGTCTGGGTAGGTGGGGGTGATATAGGTATGGGTGGCCAGGACCTGTTGGCGATGCAGTTGGGTATCTTGATGCAGTTTGCGTAGGTAATCACTGGGGGGATCTTTAGCCGTGCGATCTCCCCACAGATCGAGAAAGGCGCGACGATCGCAGCGTTGGTAGTCTAGCAGTAACCGATCAGAAACCCACATGGGCCGACCATTGAAACACTATGAGTATTGAAACACGATGAGTATTGAAACACGATGAGTATCGAAACACGATGAGTATTGAAACATGATGAATTGCAACCCAATCAGAGACACAATCACTGGAAACACGATGAATTCAAACCGGAAGAATGGCCATCGTAGGGGCTGCCCAGATTTCCTATTCTGGCAGATGTTGGCAAATCCCCGCGATCGCAACCGCTACTCCATCGCTACGGGCGATCGTATCGTCACTGGGCCAGGATACGCGGGCAATTCACCACCTGCTCTAACAAAACAAGGGGCCTCAGCCCCTTGTCACTGCTAGATTGAGCGTTTATACCGCTGCGAAGTATTCCTTCGCCTTCACCGGATCGGGTGTCATGGTCTTGTCACCAGGCTGCCAACCCGCAGGGCAAACTTCATCGGGATGGGATTGGACGTGCTGGATCGCTTGCAAGGTCCGCAGGGTTTCGTCCACACTCCGGCCAAAAGCCAGGTTGTTAATCGTCGCGTGTTGGAGCACCCCATCCTTGTCGATAATGAACAGACCGCGCAGGGCAATCCCCGCATCAGGATCGAGCACATTGTAGGCAGCACTAATTTCCTTCTTGATGTCGGCCACGAGGGGATAGTTCAGATCCCCCACACCCCCCGACTTGCGATCGGTTTGAATCCAAGCCAAGTGGGAGAATTCGCTATCGACAGATACCCCCAGCACTTCCGTCCCCAACTGCTTAAAGGCATCGTAGCGATCGCTGAAAGCCGTCACTTCCGTCGGGCAAACGAAGGTGAAATCCAAGGGGTAGAAGAAAAGCACGACATACTTGCCGCGATAGTCGGATAACTTGATCGTCTTGAACTCCTGATCAACCACAGCGGTAGCGGTGAAATCGGGAGCCTGTTGACCTACCCGCAAACAACCATTGTTCAGGGTCATCGGTGTACTCTCCTTGCAAATTACGGCGTTAACAGTACTGCGTCTTCGCGTGGGCACAGCGCCCACGGCTCCCTAACCCAGCCATGCCTAACCCAGCACGAACTGCCTGATTGTTAAGGAACTGTTACTCACTCTATCATACTCATAACCGTTATGACTACGATTTTGCCAGTCAGTGCACGTCAGGTGGGTGAATCAATTTGGCAGAAGGCGCGGGTAGCTTGCCAGACTTGGGAAATAACATTGGCGAGGCTATGGTCGCTGTCAAGTTCCTGGATCGTGACCCACGATCGGGTTTGGGCATAGGTGCGGCTAGCGCTGATCGGGATCGTCTCATCCTGACGGCCATGCAGAATCAGGGTGGGGATGGGCCGCTGGAGCGTGGCATCGTCATAGGCATAAAAATCAGCGATGAAGCGGTAATTCAGAGGCAACTCGGTTTGGTAGCCATAGTGGTAGACCGGTAAGGTGGCCTGGGCTTGCCACTGGGCCAGTTTGGCTTCCCCCAGCTTGGGTAACCAGTGGGCCAGAAAGCCAAAGGCTGGGGCCAGGAGGACGAGGCGATCGACCTGGGGATGGCGTTCCCCCACCCAAGCTGCCGTTAGGCCCCCCAAGCTCGAACCCATAAGGGTCACAGCGGGGGCATTTGGCGTCGCCGTTTGAATGACGGTCGCGACCTGGTGAATTTGGCGGGTGAGGGTGAGATCGGTAAAGTTGGGCAGGTTGAGATCGGGGGTCTGAAGCTCCCAGCCAAGGCTGTGAAAGCGACTGCGAAGATATTTCGCCTTGGCCGAGTGGGGACTGGAGGCAAAGCCATGCAAATACACATATTGGCGATCGCGCATACGCTGACCTGAGCTAATCCTGAACATACTCCTGTCCCGTTGCCAGGGCGATCTCCGCCCGCATTAACTCCCGGCCCAGGTAGGCGGCATGATCTAGGTAGGTGACTGGACAGGGATCGGCGGCTTCAAACACCTTGATACAGACTTCCTTGGCAGTACGGCCCGTATAAACTTGGCTAGCGGCCCGATCGACCTTGCCCTTCGTGGGGAGGGGTTCTCCCGTTTCCGGGTCACAGGCTAACCCGCGATCGTCAATCACGTTGGTAAAGTGCTTCGCGCAAATCAAGTTCTGTTCCCGATCGAGGTAAATGATGAAGTAGCCCTGGGGGTCCAACTTAATAAACCGCTTTGACAGGCGATCGTCCAGGGTACGACGGTCTTCTTGGGTTTGATTCATGCCAACATGGGTTATGGTGCGCAACAAAACAAACCCCTATTCTATCCTGTTCCCCCCCCGGTCACGTGCGATGTTTGGTCCCTTCCCGCTCTCCCGAATCGGCATCTGTTTAACGGGCCTCCTGGCCGTTCCCCTCACGGGCTTGAATCCAGCGATCGCGATGGCCGTGCCGGGGTCGGCATCGTCAAGTACAACCACTGGGATGACGGAGCACGATCGCGCCGCTGAACACACCGCTCCCCAGCCCCCCTCTGTTCCCGCCTTGCCGGTCGATCGATCCCTCGCCTCCCCCCCAGCCACCTGTCCGGCGCTAGCCTACTGTTCGTGATTTGGTTAGTGGCCGATCAGGTGAGTGCCAACCTCTACGAGGCCAGCCAATCTGAGAGTTCCGAGCTGCCCCAGGACACCTCTGGTTCAGGGAGCGTTCCCTAGAATCGCGATCGTGAACCCAGGGACAGTCAACCCAGCAATTGTGAACTTTGTTAAATTAGTGGACAGTAACCGGGGCCTTAGTGCTAGCCTAAATATAGGCACAAGGAAGGCAATCAAAAGGCTTTCAACCAATCGATTTAGAGTTTGTGCCACCGGCTCTAAATCAAGAGCAAATCCGCTTGTGAATTCTCCAATACTCAGTCGCGTGGTTTATTGCTTAAGGGTTTTGACGTGTCTCCCTTGCTTTCCGTAACCTCTTAGGTAAGAGACCAAACTAGGGGTCTAGAAGACCAAACAGTGAGAAAGTCAACAGGTCGGGTTGTGCCAGTAGTAAACCCTAGTATGAGTTAAACGTTCGATTGTATTCCTCTAATTACGCGTTAGTTTGTAGTCTGAGTTTGATTGATCACTGAAGGGGTTCTGGAAACATTTCCAGAACCCTTCTCGCTTGATGAAAAGCCTCAGCACATCAAGGCATCAACCGATTCAACCGATTCAAAAAAACGAAAAACATTGCGCAAAACATTGCGAAACGAAAAACATTGCGCAAAACATTGCGCAAAACATTGCGCAAAAGGGGACCCCGTTATCCCGTATAATCGATCCCGCTAAGCTGGGAGAGTTAAGTTAATGGTGGTAGCAACGGAAGCCCCCTTTTTGCTGCGGGCAGCACGGGGAGAAATTTTAGATCGTCCGCCGGTTTGGATGATGCGGCAAGCAGGGCGGTATATGCAAGCCTATCGGGATCTGCGGGCCAAATATCCCAGCTTCCGGGAGCGATCGGAGAACCCGGACATTGCGATCGAGATCTCGCTGCAACCCTTCCACGCCTTTCACCCGGATGGGGTCATCCTGTTTTCAGATATTCTGACCCCGCTGCCGGGGTTGGGGATTCCCTTCGACATTATTGAGAGTCGTGGCCCGATCATCGATCCGCCGATCCGCAGTCAGGCGCAAATCGACCAACTGTATCCCCTTGATCCCGAAGCCTCGCTGCCCTTCATCAAAACCATCCTGAAAACCCTGCGGCAGGAAGTGGGTAACCAAGCCACTGTTCTCGGCTTTGTAGGTGCACCCTGGACCCTAGCGGCCTACGCGATCGAAGGGAAAAGCTCAAAGGATTACACCATCATCAAAGGCATGGCGTTCTCCGAGCCAGCCATGTTGCATTCCTTCCTAGGCAAGCTGGCGGATGCGATCGCCACCTATGTGCGCTACCAGATCGACTGCGGTGCCCAAGTCGTGCAAATGTTCGACTCCTGGGCAGGACAACTAAGTCCGATCGACTACGAAACCTTTGCCCTGCCCTACCAGCAGCGTGTAGTCTCCCAGGTCAAGGCCACCCACCCGGATACGCCGATGATCCTCTATATCAATGGCAGTGCCGGAATTTTGGAACGCATGGCCCAGTCTGGGGTGGATATTGTCAGCCTGGATTGGACGGTCGATATGGCGGAGGCGCGGCAACGCCTCGGTCCCAACGTGGGTGTACAGGGCAACCTCGACCCCTGCGCCCTCTTCGGCTCCCACGATTTCATCCGTGCCCGCATGGAAGACATTGTGCAAAAGGCGGGCAACCAGGGCCACATTATGAACCTGGGACATGGGGTCCTTGCTACCACGCCAGAGGACAATGTGCGTTTCTTCTTTGAAACGGCTAAACAAATGCGGCGATCGTAACTCACGATCGCCCTCACCCCCAACCCCTCTCCCTGGCAAGAGGGGCCTGAAGCTAGGTTTTAGGAGGCAACGCTGGCGGTCCGCTTCCGGGTCCTTACGCCAACGATCGCCTTTTCCGCCACGGGGGGTTCCGTCGCCACGGTCGCGGGCTTGGTCTCCATTGGGGCCAGGGTTTGCATCATGAACAGGAGTAGGGGATTGCTCTGTAACTCGCGGCGCAGTAGTCGTTGCAAATCCCGCTCAATCTGAACCTGGAGGCCAGCCCAGTCGATTTCCCATTCGCCCTCAAAATTGCGGGCAAAGTCAGACCAACGCTCACTCAGGGTGTTACGGATACTGTCATCGATCCACTGCCGCAGGGTAGGCCGATCGATCGACATGACCACGCCCTTGCAATGAACTTCGGGTTCGTTCAGCAGTTGGCCAGTGGTATCAATCACGGCGGCCACGGTGACAATGCCATCCTCTGCCAACTGTTGCCGCTCCTTGAGGACACGATCGTGGACAATGCCGGAACGGGAGGTATCGACCAGTTCAATGCCAGCAGGCACCCGACCAGCAATCCGAATGGCATCGGGGCTAATTTCGACAATGTCGCCGTTATCGACAATTACCATATTCTCCGCCGGTATCCCCATCGCTTGGGCCGTTTGCGCGTGCTGAACTAACATGCGATGCTCGCCGTGGACGGGCATAAACAGCTTGGGTTGGGTGAGGGCCAGCATGAGCTTCTGATCTTCCTGGCAGCCGTGGCCGGAGACATGAATCCCCTTATCGCGTCCGTAGATGACCTTGGCCCCCTGCATCATGAGCTTGTCGATCGTGTTCACCACGGCGATCGTATTGCCCGGAATCGGGTTAGCCGAAAAGACCACCGTATCTCCCTGGCGAATCTTGACTTGGCGATGTTCCCCATTGGCAATGCGAGTGAGAGCAGACAACGGTTCCCCCTGGGACCCGGTAGTGAGGATAAGCACCTGGTCATCCTTCATTTGTCGGATCACGTTCAAGGGTTGCAGCAGGTTATCGGGACACTGGATATAGCCGAGCTTGCGGGCCTGGGCAATTACATTCAGCATCGATCGCCCCTGCACGGAGACCAATCGACCATGCTTCTGGGCCAATTGCAAAATAATATTCACCCGATGCACGGAGGAGGCAAAGGTGGTCACCAATAGGCGACCCTGGGCTTCCCGGAAAATGCGATCGAGGTTGGGATAGACCGACTGCTCCGAAGGGGTAAAGCCCGGTATTTCGGAATTGGTGGAGTCGCTGATTAAACAGAGGACCCCCTTTTCGCCATATTCTGCCAACCGTTGCAGGTCAAACCGTTCGCCGTCAACGGGAGTATGGTCAATCTTAAAGTCGCCCGTGTGGATAATCACCCCGACGGGCGTATGGATGGCCACTGTAAAACTATCGGCGATCGAGTGGGTATTGCGAATAAATTCGACAAAGAATGACTCGCCCAGTCGGATCACATCCCGTGGCAGCACGGTACGCAATTCCGTGCGATCGGCCACTCCCGCCTCTTCTAACTTGCCCTGCAACAGCGACATCGCCAACCGGGGACCATAGATCACCGGAATTTCAAACTGTCGCAGGTGAAAGGCAATGCCGCCGATATGGTCTTCATGGCCGTGGGTGACGATCATGCCCTTAATCCGATGGCGGTTTTCCACCAGATAGGTCATGTCGGGGAGAACAATATTCACCCCATGCATCCCATCCGTTGGGAACGCAAGACCCGCATCTAACAAAATAATTTCGTTGTTATATTCAAAAACGCAGGTGTTTTTGCCAATTTCATGCAACCCACCGAGGGGAATGACTTTAACAACAGAAGAAGATCTGTCTTTACTCATGTGTGTCCTTAACAACAATAAAAACAATAAAGATCAATCAAACAACAGCCCAATCTAGTAGGGACCATCGGCTAGGCAGAAGCAACCCGCAGGTACCATTGCTGGCCATGCGCAGGGGGGTCAATCGAGTCGCTCAAGGTCCTGAGGTGTCCATGTGTACCGATTCATATCCATAGGAATCACGTTGGGGGAGTAGGTTAACCTGGTTTCAACCAGGGGGTCTGTGTTTTCAGGCGAGGCGTTCGTTAGGATCTGGGGTATCTATCAGTGCCAATGGGAACCTATTGCGATCGCTTACAGGGGCCGCAGGTTCAGAGCAGATCCCCTAGGCAGTGACCAGAAAAACGAATATCCGTCATGGAGTTATCAGCCACAGGGGCGCATGGCACCCAACTGGCTAACCCAATACTTTGGGGAGAGGCATCCTCCTGGTTAACCCACCCATCCCCTCGCGGTCGGTTGATGTCCAGGTTGTTGATGTCCAGGTTGATATCCAGTCGGATCAGCATCATAACAGGCCAAGGTCAGATAAAGCCGTCTTGACGATCGCTTCGGCTTCCGGCGTAATGTCACAAAGGGGCGATCGCGGGGACCCCACTGCCCAGCCTTGTAGTCGGAGGGCTGCCTTTACCGGAATCGGGTTGGTCATGGTGAACAATGCCTTAAACAAGGGAAATAGGCGCAGGTGGAGTTCGCTGGCCACCTGAACTTGGCCCGATTGAAACGCTTGCACCATTTGCTGAATCAACGGCCCCGCAACATGGCTGGCCACACTGATCACCCCTTGTCCGCCGACCGCCAAGAGGGGCAGCGTGAGGGAGTCATCCCCCGAATAGAGGGCAAACTCTGGTGGGGTCAAGCGCCGGACTTGGCTGACTTGATCCAGATTACCACTGGCTTCCTTAATCGCCACAATATTGGGGATTGCCGCCAACCGAGCCACCGTTTCCGGCTGGAGGTTTTGCCCTGTCCGTCCGGGAATATTGTAGAGAATCAGGGGAAAGTCGGGACTGGCCACCGCGATCGCCCGAAAGTGTTGATAGAGTCCCTCCTGGGGCGGTTTGTTGTAGTAGGGCACCACTTGCAGGGAGCCAGATAGCCCTAACTGGGCAGCTTTTTGGGTATGGGTGACCGCCTCCGCCGTCGAGTTGGACCCGGTACCGGCAATGATGTGGGCGCGATCGGCTACAGCCCGCTTGACCACCCGGAACAGTTCGTACTCCTCTTCCCAACTGAGGACAGGTGATTCCCCCGTGGTCCCGCACACGACTAGGGCATCGCTGCCCTGGGTGACCAGGTAGTCGGCCAGCTTTTCGGCAACGGCATAGTTGACCTGCCCCTCAACATCGAAGGGCGTAATCATTGCCGTCATCACTCGCCCAAAATTCACCACCCGTTTATCCTCAAACCTAATATAAGTGTATCTGTGTCCCGTGCGGTCTGTCCGTGCGTATCTGGGGTATCTGCCTGTGCGTGTCTGGTGTGCCTAGCATAACAGGTATCTCTATCAACCCTGATCTGGGGTGGGAGCTTACCCAACTGGCTGGGGTTGGGAGGACAGCAGATGGCGGGCAACCAGCAACTCGGCAATCTGCACCGCATTGAGCGCCGCCCCCTTGCGAATTTGATCCCCACTCAGCCACAGTTCTAAGCCGCAGGGATGGGAAAGGTCCTGACGAATCCGACCCACCAGCACATCGTCCTGACCGCTGGCATCCAGGGGCATGGGGAAGGCATTGGCCTGCCAGTCTTCCACCAGCGTCACCCCTGGCGCTTGGCTAAGGGCCGCACGGGCCTGCGCCACGGGGAAGGGCTGACTGAATTCCAGGTTAACGGCTTCAGAATGGGCACGCAAGACGGGAACCCGCACACAGGTAGCAGTAATTTGCAGATCGGGAACCCCAAAAATCTTCCGGGTTTCCTGAATCATCTTGACTTCTTCTTCGCAGTATCCCTGCTCGTTCAGGCTGGAGTTGTGGGGGAAGAGGTTAAAGGCGATCGGGTGGGGGAAAATCTTCGGGGTGGGGGCCTCCCCGTGCAGCACGGCCTGGGTTTGCTCCGTCAGTTCCAACATGGCCTGGGCACCGGCTCCACTCACTGATTGGTAGGTGGCAACGATGATCCGCCGCACAGGCTGGATCTGGTGCAGGGGCCAAACGGCCATGTTCATCAAAATGGTCGAGCAGTTGGGGTTGGCGATGATGCCGTGGTGCTGGGCGGCGGCATCCGGGTTAATTTCGGGAATCACAAGGGGCACCTCTGGGTCCATGCGGAAGGCACTGGAGTTGTCCACCATGACCGCCCCCGCCGCAACGATCGCCTCGGCCCATTGTTTGGAGGTGGTACCGCCCGCCGAGGCCAACACCAGGTCAACACCTTTAAAAGCCGACGCTTCGACTGGCTGCACGGGCAAAGCTTCCCCCTTGAAGGGCAAGGTTTTACCCGCCGATCGCGGTGATGCCAGGAGTTTGAGGTCAGCCAACGGGAAGTTACGACTGTCCAGCAGTTCCAGTAACTCGGTACCCACAGCTCCGGTGGCACCCAAAATGGCAACTCGGTAGGACCGTTGCAAGCGCTCTGCCTCCTTAAGATTTCCTAAAATTAATGATTACCGAATGATCACCCACAAGATCATCGGCCATCGGGACATTGGCCCCCGTTGATTGGCGCCCATTCTTGAATGGGCCTGCCTCCCAGATTATCGCATCCCTGGCATTCCGCCTACCCTCCGTTGGGGGGTTAGTAGTCTGTCAGCCGTAATCTTTAGGGTTACCGATACGCCGAAGGCATCGCGCAGCTATCGGCGCTAAGATCCTTCATAAGATCCTTCAACAGAGACACTCTCTCAGGAGAGCAACCCCCTCAGGGTGACCGGGGACATCATCCGTTTCTGCTAGGGAGAGGCGGTGCGATCGGGCTGAGCCAGTCGAGGGCAATCAGCTTCAACTTAACGCTTTAACGCTGCACTCCGGTCAGGCGGGAGCTACGATTCTCGCACGGACGCATTCAGACATGGATTCAGACATGAGAGAATAGATCGATCGTGATATCCTGAAGCCGCCTTAACGCCCTCAACCTTCGGCGATCGGGCGCAGTGCTTAGGATGCGGGTTGTGTTGTTTTGAATTGGACTGCGACAGTTGACAGGAGTATTGATGAAAGTTACCCAGGAAAAGTTACCTGCTAGTCGTCTTGAACTGGAAGTAGAAATTCCGCCCGAAGCCTCGAAGCAGGCGTATGAGCGGGTTCTACAAAAGTTTATGCGCACCGCAGAAATTCCCGGCTTCCGCAAGGGCAAAATCCCCCGTCCGATCCTCCTGCAACGCATTGGGACCCAACGGATCAACGCCGCTGTCCTGGAGGAGGTGATTGAATCCAGCATCCAAGCTGCGATCAAACAGGAAGATATCCCCGCGATCGGCGAATTTGATCTGCGCTCTGACTTTCAGACCTTGATCAACCAGTTCAGCCCAGGGCAACCGATCAGCTTCCGGGCCGTGGTTGATGTGCTGCCGGAGGTCAAGATCAAGCAATATACCGGGCTGTCAGTCCAGGCGGAAGAGGTTAAGTACAACCCGCAGCGGGTTGAGGACACCCTGGAAAATTATCGATCGCAGTTGGCAACCCTGGTCCCCGTGGAAGGCCGTCCGGCCCAGATGGGGGATACGGTGGTGGTGGACTACGACGGCCACCTGACCGAGGAGAGTCTGGCCCAATTGCGAGAGCAAGAAGATTTCGACGAGGCCAATCTGGAAATTCCCGGCCTCCAACAAAGTGATTTCCAACTGGAACTGAAGGAAGGGCGCTTCCTCAAGGCTTTCCTCGACGGCATTGTGGGGATGAATCTGGGTGAGCAAAAGGACGTGATCGTCCCGTTCCCAGAGGATTATGTCAATACCACCTTGGCCGGACGATCGGTGGTCTTCAGCATCACCCTCAAGGAACTCAAGGAGAAGGAACTGCCGGACCTGGATGACGACTTTGCCCAGGACGTGAGCGACTTCGACACCCTGGCGGAGTTACGCGAATCCCTGGAAAAGCGCTTCCAAGAAGAAGCCGAGCAAGCCCGCAAGGCGAATGGCGAAGATGCCATTCTGAATGGCTTACTGGAACAGATCGAGACGGAATTGCCGGAAACCCTGATTAACCAAGAAATTCAGACGCTCTTCGCCACCCAAGCCCTTCGGCTGAGTGAACAGGGGATCGATATCAATCGCCTGGTAACCCGTGAGACGGCCCCCGCCATCCAGCGGGAATTCCGCCCCCAAGCGATCGAGCGGCTCAAGCTGTTCACAGCCCTAGAAGACATCGCCAAACGGGAGCAACTCCAGGTCGATCCGGAAAAACTTCAGGCGCAAATCACGGAGGTGAAAAAGAGCTTAGGGAACAAACCCTATGATCCTGATCGCCTCAAGGGGATTGTCGAGAAGGATCTCCTGCGGGAACAAGCCGTTGCCTGGTTACTTGAACACAACACGATCGAGTGGGTACCGGAGGGCACCCTTAGCCAGGAAGACGATGAGGCGGCTGCAATTGAGGACACAGAGGCTGCGGCGATCGCGGCGGCAATCGACACTGACCCCGAAAGTGCCGACCCCGAAAGTGCCGACCCCGAAAGCACGGCTAGCTAGGTGCTGCCTTCGGTACTCCTGGTCTGTCAGCCATAAACTTGGGGGTTACAGATAACCCCTCAGATCCTTCACCAGAGGCTTACCCTTCGACAAGTTCAGGGTAAGCGGGACAAGTCCGTTTCTCCTAGGGAGACGCTATGCGAACAGGCTGAGCCAGTCACAGCCCCAGGCTTCACATCAGTTCGATGCCCCTCACCCCAACCCCTCTCCCTAGGGGAGAGGGGCCTAAAACCTTGAGGGTGCCGTACTTCTCCGCGCCCCGTTTGGGAGAGGGGGCCAGGGGGTGAGGGAATTGGGCTGTGATCGAACTCATGTCATCTTAAGCCTGATAGACGACTAGGGGTTTGTCAGGCTTTGAGTGCTTTTAGATGTGGATAGAACCCCTGGAGACGGACACGGGCATCTGCCGTAGTCCATGACCAAGCCATCCCCTCATGATTACGGCAGCAGGTACTCAGTTGATGTATGACCACCCTATTCGCCTGATTGCTCACCGATTGGGAATTACTGATCTACCTGTAAACCTGAAGCTAGCGGAACATACTACTCACCGAACTATCCTCATGAATCCGCCAGATCGTCTCCCCAATCAAGTTGGCCACACTCAAAATGGTCAATTGGGGGAACCGCTTTTCTGCTTCGATCGGGATCGTATTGGTCACAATCACCTCTTCAAACAACCCACTCGCTAGCCGCTCCACCGCTGGCCCGGAAAACACCGCATGGGTCGCACAGGCATACACTTGACGGGCACCCTGCCGCCGCAGCAACCGGGCACCCTCGGAAATGGTCCCCGCCGTATCGATCATGTCATCCACCAACACAGCCGTTTTGCCCCGCACATCCCCGATCACATTCATCACTTCTGACACATTATGGGCCTGCCGACGTTTATCAATAATCGCCAATGGGGCATCGTCCAGCCGCTTGGCAAAGGCACGGGCACGGGCCACCCCCCCCACGTCCGGTGAAACCACCACCAGATCCGAGAGTTGTTTACTGGCCAAATAATCCACAATGACCGGTGAGCCGTAGACATGATCCACCGGCAGATCGAAATACCCCTGAATTTGGGCTGAATGCAGATCCATCGCTACCACCCGACTGGCCCCCGCCTGGGTGAGGAGGTTGGCCACCAGTTTCGCCGTAATTGATTCGCGCCCCGCCGTCTTGCGATCGGCCCGCGCATAGCCATAGTAGGGAATCACCGCCGTAATTTGCCGCGCCGAGGCTCGACGACAGGCATCAATCATGATCAACAATTCCATCAAGTGTGTGTTGACCGGATGACACGTGGGTTGGATCAAATGCACATCACACCCGCGCACCGATTCCTGGATCTGAATATAGAGTTCCCCATCCGCAAACTCCTTGCGAATCATCGGTCCCAAATCAATCCCCAAGTAGCGGGCAACTTCCTGTGCCAGGGGCATATTGGCTGAACCTGCCAGTAACCGCAAGCGATTCTGATCCGTGCTGGGGGAAGGGAAAGGGGCCAGGGCCTGGTGCGTTAAAGGAATAGAGCGAATCACGGCAGATCCTCAACTCAGATTCAGTTAAAAAAAGGGATTCACCGCAATCTTAGCACCCCAGAAATCGGCTTTTAGGCGAGTTTTTACGGAAATATTCGTCCCTGGATGCGGTTTTCTATCCCGAATTGTCTAACCCAATACAGCAAAAATTGTCTGTATCCCCTTATGCCAAACCCCTTCATCCCAAAGCCAAGTCACTCATTTTGAGGCTCCCGGCTGCCTCGGACCTGGCCCAGCAATGCTAGATTAATGCGTTAAACCACCCGATCGCTGGTGATACCCTGCCGAAGTCAAAATTTTCCGACGCTGGACCCGGCAACCACTCATCAGATTGGCTTACTATGGGAAGACTAACCCTCATACAATCTAACGTGTAAGTGCTTATGGACCCCGCCCTGACCCACTTTGGTGAACAAATGTCCCACCTGACGGGGGTGCGGGCAATCATGAAAGATATCATCGAGACGTTGCAAGCGGGGCACGGACACGAATTCATTAACCTCAGTGCAGGCAATCCGGTAATTCTGCCGGAGGTGGAGCAACTCTGGCGCGACTGCACCGCCGATCTGCTGGCTAGCCCGGAATATGGCGAAGTCGTCTGCCGCTACGGCTCCAGCCAGGGCTATCAACCCTTCATCGATGCCATTATCACTGACTTTAACCAACGCTATGGCCTCGCCCTCACCCCCCGGAACCTGCTGATCACCCCTGGCTCCCAATCTCTATACTTTTTTGCCGCCAATGCCCTGGGGGGCTATACCGAAGCGGGCGAACTCAAGCATATTGTGTTGCCCCACTGTCCTGACTATACGGGCTATGGCGGTGTCAGTCTCGTCCCCGAAGCCCTGATCGCCCATCGCCCCGCGATCGATCGCATTGGCGAACATCGGTTCAAATATCGCCCCGACTTCAACCATCTGGAAATCGGTCCTGAAACCGGGATGGTCCTCTTCTCTCGCCCCTGCAACCCCACGGGCAACGTGATGACCGACGAGGAGGTGCAGCGCATTGCCGCCCTAGCCGATCCCCACAACATCCCCGTCTTCATTGATGCCGCCTATGGTCCCCCCTTCCCGGCGTTGAACTTCACCGAGATGACCCCCCTGTTTGGTCGCAATATTGTCCACTGCATGAGCCTCTCGAAGGCGGGATTACCCGGAGAACGCATTGGGGTTGCCATTGGGGATGAGCGGGTGATTCAGGTCTTGGAAGCCTTCCAAACCAATTGCTGTATCCACTCCTCCCGCTATGGACAGGCGATCGCCACCCGTGCGATCGCGTCGGGTGCCCTGGCCGATATCGCCCTGAAGGTAATTCGGCCCCACTACCAGCAGAAATTTGCCGTCCTGGAAGCCACCCTGGATGAGGCCATGCCCCGCCACCTGCCCTGGTTCCTGCATAAGGGGGAAGGGGCGATCTTTGCCTGGCTCTGGCTGGAGGATTTACCGATCACCGACTGGCAGTTTTACCAGGAATTGAAACAGTTGGGGGTGATTGTGGTGCCCGGTAGTCCCTTCTTCCCTGGCCTCCAGGAACCCTGGTCCCACACGCACCAATGTCTGCGCATTAGCCTCACGGCGCCAGAAGCCGATCTGGTCACGGGGATGCGGCGGTTGGCTAAGGTCGCAGAACAAACCTATCAACAGGCTTCCCTGATCGCAGGCTAGGCCAGTTCTGATGGTTGAAAGTGCGGGGATGGTCAGCGGTCACAGCCGGTTCCAACCCATTCCCGGTTTACACATACGAAACATGGGCACTGACGACCCGCCAACCGTCGGGCGTTCGCATCCAGGTTTGGCTTTGGCGACCCACTCGGTCACTATTGACCCGCCGAAATTCCGTGTTAGCCGTGGCAAAATCACGGCCATAGGTGGTGATCACAGTCTTGGCGAGCGATCGGGCCAGCCCCACAGGCGTTCGTTGCTGTCGGAAAGCGGCGATCGCGTCGTAGCCATATAAATTCTCCGTAGCTCCATAGCGGATCGTGTAGGGACTGGCCCAGAAGAGTTCATCGAGAACCGCCACCTGATTATTGACCAGGGCTGTTTCATAGCGGTTAAAAGCGGCCGTCACCTCAGCAACCACATCGGGAAGATTAATGTCCATAAGTCGTTGATCCATACCTCCGTATGTCCATAGTTTGCCCCTCAGTTTGCCCCTCACCCTCAAGGCGGCTGCCAGCACGGATGAGCGACCTTAAGGGTGCCGGGATTTCAACCCAGGAATTGCTGGTACAATCACGGTGCCCAATCTGGCTAACCCGGCCCAGGAGGTCCCCTGTCTACGCCGCTTCCGGAACAATTGACCACCGAAGTCCTTGTGGTTGGGGGCGGAACCGGTGGCACCGCCGCCGCCATTCAGGCGGCCCGTCGGGGCACACAAACAGTCCTAGTCAGCGAAGGGCCGTGGTTGGGGGGAATGCTCACGGCAGCGGGGGTTGCGGCTCCGGACGGGAACGAACTGGCGGCCTGGCAAACGGGACTGTGGGGGGCCTACCGCCGTGCGCTCCACGATCGCCAACCGGGGGGGCTGGATCATGCTTGGGTCAGTTTTTTCACCTATGATCCCCGTGTAGGAGCCGCCATTTTTGCGGACTGGCTGCGGGCATTACCCAATTTAACCTGGATTGTGGGCGAAGGGCCGCGTCAGGTCTTGCGTCAGGGCGATCGCATCTTGGGAGTTCGGTTTGATAGCTTGACTGTCCTGGCCCAGATCACGATCGACGCGACGGAATTGGGAGATCTGCTGGCCCTGGGGGAGATTCCCCATCGGTGGGGCTGGGAGTGGCAATCCCAGTGGCAGGAACCCAGTGCGCCGACGGGTCCCACGCCCTTAACCCAAACCTATCCCGTGCAATCGCCCACCTGGGTGGTGGTCATGCAGGACTTTGGAGACACATCTGCCCCCCTGATTCCCCCGGCGGCTGAGGGGTATGACGCGACCGGCTTCCAGGGAGCTTGGGATCGCTATGGCCCAGAGAAATTTCTGAACTATGGTCGCCTGCCGGACGATCGCTTCATGATCAACTGGCCGATCCAGGGCAATGATTACGGGCAGGGGGTCGATCGCCTGATCGGCTCGGCGGCAGCACGACAGGCATTTTACCGAGAAAGCTATGCCCACAGCCAAAACTTTGCCCATACAATCCAACAGCACTTGGGTAACCGCTATGGCCTGGCGCCGGACCTGTTCCCAGTGGCCCCCGCAGCCATAGCTTCGCGACACCAAAAGCATATCCCCCAGCATCACCCGGCCTTTGCCCTGTATCCCTACTTTCGCGAAAGTCGGCGACTGTGTGGACTCATGACCCTCACCGAGACGGGAATTTTACCCACACCTGACGGTTGGGTGGCCCCCCTCCCCCGCGATGCCACAGGGCAAGTAACCAGTATCGCGATCGGCAACTATGTCAATGATCACCACTATCCCGGCGAGGACTTTCCCCTCCAGCCCAAATCGATCCGGTGGGGAGGCCGTTGGACCGGAACGCCCTTTAGTGTGCCCTATGGCTGTCTGGTTCCTGCGACGATCGAGGGGTTGCTGGTGGCGGAGAAGAATCTTTCGGTGTCCCACATTGCCAATGGGGCAACGCGGTTGCAGCCCTGTGTGCTGGGGATTGGGCAAGCGGCGGGTATGGCGGCAGCCCTGTGCGTTGAGGCTGGGTGTTCACCCAGGGAGTTGCCGGTGCGATCGCTCCAGATGGCCTTATTGCAAGACCCGATCGCGCCCGCCGCCGTGATTCCCCTCTACGATCTCCCGCCCGATCATCCCGAATGGCTGACCCAGCAACGCTATTATCTCGATCATCCCGATGCCTATCCGGTGAATGGGTATAGCAACGTCGTCGCCTGTGTGGCCACGGAGTCGGTTTTAAAGGGTTGCCAAGTGTGGCACGGCACCTTCCATCGCCAGGGAACGCAACACTATACCTTTCAGCCGGACCCTGCTCCCCAGCTAAGGGGGGCCTTGGTCACCCTGCGGCCAGAGGTCGATCGTGCCCTGCAAGAGTGTCCTTCACCCCATCGCCTCGCGGTTGTGGGCAACTGGAATCGATCGGGCAATTGGCTGCTGGCGGTCGCGATCGCTTCGTGACGCTAAAGGCGTATCGAACCGTGCGGTTGAACGGGCTAGACCCCGAGCGCGGCGACCACAATTTCTGCCTTGACGGAATTGGCCAGAAAGCAACTGTGGTGGGCCACCTCATGCATCTCCTCAATTTGTTGATCCGTCGGTCGGCGATCGCCGACAAACACGGTCCGGGGGTTCAGGTAAATTTTAGTCATCGCGAGTTGACCGACCTCATTCTTTTCCAGAATGCCCACCGCCTGATCGAGGTAGTGATCCACAACAAACTGATGCTGCGCCGCGATCGCCAGAAACCAGAGCATGTGGCAACTGGCAATGGCTGCGACAAAGGCTTCCTCTGGATCAATACACGCTGCATGAGCATAGGGTTCGGGCACAACATGGGGCGAAGCCGAGGCGCGAATTTCCATACCGCCATCAAACTTCCAGGTGTGTTCACGACGGTATTTGCGATCGATGAATGGGGCCTGTTGCCGTTGCCATTGGACACTGGCAAAATGTTCAGACATGGCCCGTCTCCTAGGGGGTATGGCGACGACGGTTGACATAACGAACCACCCAGTAGCTGGCCGATAGGGCCAGCACGGCACTGGCCAAGGCAATGAGATCCATCGCTTTTTTCTGCTCTAGGTCAAAAATAATAATTTTCCGCGCCATTGCAATCAGCGAGGTGACAATGACCAATTCCACCTGAATCAGGTGTTTCCTGAGATAAGCAGTAATATTCTCGAGGATTTCTAGGGCAATGAGGACATTCAGAAACATGCCAAAGATTTCCAACAAGGTGTTATTGAAACGACCATAGGGAGGCGTAAATAGGTGATAAAGCAAATAGCCAACTAAGTCCACGATCGTCACGAAAATGACCACAATCATCGCGATTGATAAAACCTTGGAAACAAAAGATTCCAGATGCTTAAGTAGCTTCAGAAAGTTACGATCTTGCCAGAGATAGATTAGCTTTTGTCCTATCCCCTGTCTTTGCTTCATGCCCATCCCCCACTACCTGGTATTAGGTCTATTTTATGGGGGATTGGTTCTGTTTTTTAAGTTGATCGTGGCGACTTTAGGGGGCCAAGCGCGATCGGTCTCTGAACCTTGCAAACTGCCCCTCAGGCTTGGAGTTGGGTTAAGGTCGCTAGGGTTTGGGTAGGCAGCAGGGTGTGCAGGTCTACCACTCGGCCAATAATCACGATCGCGGGGGCACTGAAAGCCGTCGCCGCCACTTGAGCCACGATCGTCCCTAGGTGTCCCGTCAGGATCGCCTGCTGCTGTTGGGTGCCCCAGCGGATCAGGGCGACGGGTGTAGTGTCAGGTAAGCCCGCCCGGTGGAGTTGTTCAACGATGTGGGGCAGGTTTTGGATACCCATATAGACCACGATCGTTTCAGCCGCTTGGGCGATCGCGGACCAGTTGATTTGGGGATGGTACTTGCCTGCCGCTTCGTGGCCCGTCACAAAGACCACGGAGGAACTGTAATCGCGATGGGTGAGGGGAATCCCCGCATAGGCTGGAGCCGCCACCCCCGCCGTAATCCCAGGCACCACCTCCACCGGGATCTGGGCCGCAACCAGGGCTGCCATTTCTTCGCCCCCTCGACCAAAGACAAAAGGATCGCCCCCCTTGAGGCGCACCACGATCGCGTGTTCCTGGGCCAACTCAATCAAAAGCTGGGTGATATCTGGCTGAAGCATGGAGTGGCGTCCCCGACGCTTGCCCGCATCAATCCGTTGGGCCTGGGGGTTGATCATCGCCAAAATCTCTGGGCTGATCAAGGCATCATGCACCACCACGTCAGCACACTCCAGCAGGGTTTTCCCCCGCAGGGTCATCAAGCCAGGGTCCCCCGGCCCCGCCCCCACCAGATAGACTTTGCCAACAAACGTAAACGGACTCGCCGTCGCAGGAGAATGAGGAGCCATAGGGGGAAGGAAATGAGGAGATCAGGATACGGAACCTAAGCGGTTTGAAGGATGGGTCAGCTGGTTACGGGACGGTCAAAGATTCAGCAACCGATGCAATCAAACGATTATAGGATTAATGCCCGTGCCAACGGTGTGGTGGCATACGGAAAAGGGGTTGAATGATCGGCGATGTAGGCAGCGGGATCGCCGATCGCGGACAATACTCCAGAACGCCGCCGCAGAATCGCCCAACCGGCTGCCTGGGCCTGTCCCACGAGCTAGGTTAGAAATTGCCAGCCATTCTGACGGGTTAAGTTGTACGCTTAATCAAGGCGTTAGGTTGGCAGGGTCGATACGCTCGATCGTGGCACTGTTTGGGGACACCATTCAGGGACACCATTCAGGGACACCATTCAGGAACAGTGTTCTGATTGACCTTTCGGGTCATCCCCCGTCCGTACTGGACCCATTCTGACAGTAAAACAGTTTATTATGCTACAGGGAAACTCCCAAACACCCAGCATTTAGGGGGAGGGATTTAACTAACGCACCAGCACGCTCTCCTCAAGATCAGTGAATGAGGGCAACTGAAATGACCTGAAATGAGAGAAGGCGGCTAGCGAACAAATTTGGTATCTAGGTACACAGGCGTATGAGTCAGTTTGAACAACTTGGTTCCCAACCTTTGGCTGAGGCAGAAGCAAACATCCGGGCGATTCAGAAAATCCGCACCATGATTGAAGGGTTTGATGACATCACCCACGGGGGCCTTCCCATTGGCCGCACGACCCTGGTCAGTGGTACGTCTGGAACCGGGAAAACCTTGCTAGCCGCTCAGTTCCTGCGTAACGGTATTGCCCACTTCGATGAGCCAGGGGTGTTTGTCACCTTTGAAGAGTCTCCCACGGATATTGTCAAAAATGCCCAAAGTTTTGGCTGGAAACTGGATGAACTGATCGAGCAGGGCAAGCTCTTTATCCTCGATGCCTCACCCGACCCGGAAGGTCAGGATGTAGTCGGGGGGTTTGACCTATCGGCCCTGATTGAACGGATTAATTACGCCATTAACAAATACAAAGCCAAACGGGTGTCGATCGACTCCATCACCGCCGTCTTTCAACAGTATGATGCGGCCTCGGTGGTGCGTCGGGAAATTTTTCGGTTGGTCGCCCGCCTCAAGCAGGTGGGGGTGACCACGATCATGACCACGGAGCGGGAGGAGGAATATGGTCCCGTGGCCCGGTTTGGGGTGGAAGAATTTGTTTCAGATAATGTGGTAATTGTGCGCAATGTGCTAGATGGGGAACGGCGGCGACGCACGATCGAAATCCTCAAGCTGCGGGGTACCACCCACATGAAGGGGGAATACCCATTTACCATTACCAATGAAGGCATTAACATTTTCCCGCTCGGAGCGATGCGCCTCACCCAGCGATCGTCCAACGTGCGGATTTCCTCAGGGGTCAAAACTCTGGATGAAATGTGCGGCGGCGGCTTCTTCAAGGATTCGATCATCCTAGTCACTGGCGCCACCGGGACGGGTAAAACCCTCCTAGTCAGCAAGTTTCTGCAAAATGCTTGCATGAATGGGGAACGGGCAATCCTGTTTGCCTATGAAGAATCCCGTGCCCAACTCATGCGCAATGCCTACTCTTGGGGGACGGACTTTGAGGAGATGGAGCAGAAGGGCCTGCTCAAGATCCTCTGTGCCTACCCGGAATCGGCGGGGCTAGAAGACCATTTGCAAATCATTCGCTCCTACATCGCGGAGTTTAAGCCCGCTTGTATTGCGATCGACTCCCTGTCTGCTTTGGCCCGTGGGGTGAGCAATAACGCCTTCCGGCAGTTCATCATTGGGGTGACAGGTTACGCCAAACAGGAGGAAATCACGGGCTTTTTCACCAACACCACAGACCAATTCATGGGGTCCCACTCGATTACCGACTCCCACATTTCCACGATTACCGACACGATCCTCATGTTGCAATATGTGGAAATTCGGGGCGAGATGGCGCGGGCGATCAACGTCTTCAAGATGCGCGGATCTTGGCATGATAAGGGCATCCGCGAATACGTGATTAGCGAACGGGGGCCGGAAATTCAGGACTCCTTCCGCAACTACGAGCGGATTATCAGTGGTGTTCCCACCCGTGTGGCCATCGACGAGAAGAGCGAACTCTCCCGGATCGTCAAGGGTGTCCAGGAGAAAACCGCCGATGGGGAATTGCTCGAAGATTTGTAGGCTCGAAAATCCCCAGGCTATCTGAGTTAGGTAGCAGGCTCCCGTAGCCTAGTAGATCGACAAGAACATTCGGCAACGCTTGTAGTGCTGGCTCTAGCCTGCAACGACTGAAGTCGTTACTACGTTCGCGTAGCATCTCCGCAAGAGAAACGTTGCGAAACTGTTGCGAAACTGTTGCGAAACTGTTGCGAAACTTTGACTCGGCTACCTCAATAGCTGGCAGGATGCCCGCCCCATCCGCCCCCCGCACGATCGCCTGAGTTTGGCCGATCGCTGTGATCGGAGGAACACCGAGTCAGGCTATCCCACCCCATTAGGCTTAGCCCTGAGCCGGTTCAAGGTTTTCAGCCCCACTGATGACCTTGGCCGAAATAATCTTGTCCCCCTGCTTGAGCTTGCCGAGGACCTCCTTACCCTCGGTCACATAGCCAAAGACGGAATAGCGACCATCCAACAAGTTAGACCCCGCCGGGGTGAGTTCCGGTTGGAACAGCAGGAAAAAGAATTGCGAGGACCCGCCATTGGGATCATCACCAGGGCGAGCCATTGCCAACGTGCCATAGGCCGAGAAGGGCAATACAGGTTGCTCCAGATAGCGACCGGCGGTTTCTAAGGTAACCCCATAGATGGGCAGGGGATCGTCTTGGACCCGAATTTCGAGCGGGATGGCCCGATAGGTGTTGGTCTGCGGATCGATGAAACCGGCGGCTTCCCCAGGCGGATCACCCGCTTGCAGCACATACCCATCCTCAGCGCGGGTAAATTCCAACCCATCGTAGAAACCCCGTTGCACTAAATCCACAAAGTTGCCAGCCGTAACGGGGGCATTGTAGCCGTCAACGACGATCGTCAAATCGCCTCGTTCGGTTTTCAGGGCGATCGTGGCCCGTCCCTTCAGTTGGGGGAGGTTCTGGTAGGGATCGGGGACCTGGAAAGGGAAGGCTTGCACCATATATTCTTCCAATTCGCCCACCAGATCGAGGGCTTGGGCACGATCCGTCCACACCGCTTCCTTATCCTTCGCTTCTGTATCGGCTTGCAGGCGATCGAGGGTGGTCTCCAGGGTTGTCAGGATCTCCGTTGCTCTAGCCTGATGATCGGGGGTGACACTCGCCAGGAGATCGTCCCGCTGGCGATCGAGGACCCGCCGGGCTTGCTGTACATCCCTGGCGACCGCAGGCCAACGGCGATTGGCCCGTAACTGGGTGTTGATGTCCTCCAGGCTAGCTTGCAGTTCCCGTACTGACGGGTTATCGATCGGCAGGGCATAGCGCAACAGGGCCTTGCCATCCGTAATCGGATTGCCCGCCGGTAAGGCAGCCAGTAAAGACGCATCGACACCGACCATGCCAGTCAGGGTGGCTAACGGTGCCCCACTGGCCGCGATTCGCGAAGCGATCCCTACGGGAATCGAGGCCGCTTGCACTGGATTCACCGCCCCCCCGAAACCCAGTCCTAGGGCAATCACCACGGGGAGTGCGATATGAGTGGCCATCGTCTTCAGCCAGGACGAGACAGCCCCGCGCCAGGACGATAGCGTGTAAAGCAAATGCAACATAATCATTCTGAAGAGTTGTTTTAAAACCAATACGGTTGGCAGGACAATGGGCACCTGAAAACCTTGGCACGCGCGATACGCCTTGGGCGTCGCGAAGCTACCGCTGGGCATAAGCGTGCGGAAACGATAGAACGTCAAGGCTTCTCCTATCTTGCCATAACCTGAGTTCGGGTTAGGGTGCCCCCCGACTGGGCTGGGTTGGTGTTCGGTCAAGCTCAGTCAAGCGCGGTCAAGCTTCATTGGGGCCTAGGGGATTAACGGGCAATGGCCTCCCTGACCTCCATCAATGCTCAAACACATTACCGTATTGCAACAGATCCAGACTGACGATCGTGGGTAAACAGGCAAAACACTGCTCAGCCAGATCCCAGCGCGCCTCCCGTTGCAGCATGGCGATCAACTGCTGGCGAACCGGGATTAAATAACGCACATCATTAGCCGCATAGCGGAGTTGCGCCTCCGAGAGGTTGGCCGCATTGCCCCAGTCGGAACTTTGGGAGCTTTTATCCAACTCTACGCCAGTAATATCCTGGACCAAATCCTTGAGGCCGTGGCGGGGTGCATAGGTCCGGGCCAATTTACTGGCCAGCTTGGTACAAAATACTGGGGCAACCCAAATGTCCAAGTGATAGCGCAACATGGCGAGATCAAAACGGGCAAAGTGAAAGATTTTGGGAATATGGGGGGCTTCCAGTAATTGTTTCAGGCGGGGAGCCGCCGTTTGGCCCCGCGCAATCCGCAGCACACTGACACGATCGTCGGGATCACACAGTTGCACCAGACAGAGCCGATCGCGCTGGGGCAGGAGACCCATTGTTTCCGTATCGACGGCGATCGCTTCGGCTTGCCAATAGGTGTCTAAGCGATCAGGGGGCAAATCCTGGTCACAGATCTGAAACTGCTGCGGGGTTGGGTCCATACGCACCATCAAGCGAGAGGTTATCAAGGTGATGCCTGAGAGGAGAATCCCTAGAGCGGGGAGAAGCGGTCAGGGCTAATCGTACCATTGCGGTTTGTCCATCCCAACCTGCGAGCGTTCGCGATCGTTTGGGATCGCCTGCGATCGCCCCAGGGACCACGGGACTGGCCGCGTTGGGGACCCCCACTTGTTTACAAACTGTTACCCGTTGATACAGCCTTAACTAAACCATTGTACGAATCTAGCAAGATCCGGTATTGTTCTATAAACATTCGGGTCGATGCGAGAAGAGATACTGGGTCCCGTTTGAACTGCGTCTGGTCAGCCTCATGGGATTTGCCCCAGCGGTAGCCTACTGTCCCAAATTTAAGGTCATCCACAATACCCAGTTGTGCTTTAAGACAAAGTGATGACTTTCTATCCGAAGTGATGACTTCATAAGGCCGTTATCACTTTTGATAATAACTTTCTCGTTCACTCACCTTGGTGGTTCGGTTGTGGTTCGATCAGAGTGTTCTGAAGTGGCGCACTTCTGGTAGGGAAACAACCCCAATGCGTCCGGATGCGGCGAAACACAAGGGTCAACAGCGGGTCAACCGCAGCAACATCAGAGCAACATCAGGTTTCAGTGAGCGGGTGGCTTGAAGGGAGTGGAGCGGTGGATCACTTCTGGGAAGGCCTGTCGGTAATGGGTCCCTTGGCAATAGTCAAAGTGTGGTGTGCTATGAGTAACTTGACACGATTTCCCTGGCTAACACAGCGTGATAGCTGCAAACCCTGGCGATACGGCTTTGGTGTCGCGCAGCTATCGCGCCTGGGTCCCCTCGCCCTTGCTGGCGGCGTGTTGGCGATCGCGGTTCCCGTAACCGCTGCCGTGCCCACACTCCCGATCGCCAGGATGGGGACTGAGCCTGATATTCAGCCTGATATTCAGCCTGATATTCAGTCGGCAGCATTGGTCGAGGGAGTAGCTCCCACCCCCTGGTTGAGTCCAGCCCAGGAGCGTTCCCTGACACAGGATACCGCTGCGATCCCGTTGGCCAAGCCCACCCTTGCCAAGCCCGCGCCTAGTCAGGGGGTGAAACAACTGACCCAGCGCCGCACCCGTGCCCAGCGCACCTCGGTGACCCAACTGTCCGACGTGCAGCCGACCGATTGGGCCTTTCAAGCCCTGCAATCCCTGGTGGAGCGCTACGGGGTGATTGCGGGCTATCCCGACGGCACCTTCCGGGGGCACCGGGCCATGACCCGCTATGAGTTTGCAGCGGGGTTAAATGCGGCCCTCGATCGCGTCAGCGAACTGATTGCCGAGGGGTTGGCCGATAAGGTTAGCAAAGAAGACCTGGAAGCCCTGCAACGGCTCCAAGCAGAATTTGCGACGGAGTTAGCCACCCTGCGCGGTCGGACAGATGCCCTCGAAGGGCGGGTGGGGATGCTTGAAATGCTGCAATTCTCCACCACCACAAAGCTGTCCGGCCAGGCCATTTTTGCCCTCAATGCCGGGTTCCAGGATGGGGATCGGGTCATTGATGCCCAAAACTTTGATGAGATTGACGGCAAGGACCCCAATGCTACCTTCTTTAGTCGGGTGCGGTTGAACCTGAACACCACGTTTACCGGTAAGGATTTACTTCTAACCCAGTTGCAGGCAGTGACCAGTACCGGCACCCCGCGATCGAGCAACTCCCCCGGTTTAGGGTATGATGCCGCCGACTTCCTGGGCGATCGCTCCAGCAGTCTCTTCTACTCTCAGGGGATTCCGGGGGCCAACAATACCTTCCAACTCAACCGCCTGCGCTACACCTTCCCGGTGAACGACGATCTGCAAGTGGCGATTTTCCCACGATCGTTTCCCACCGACTTCATTGACTACAACACCTTTGCCAACCGCCAGGGGGATAACGCTGACAATTTCTCGACGGAAGCTCTGACCAACAATATTCTGCTCTTTGCCCTGGATAATCCGGCAGCGGGGGCAGCCATGACCTGGAATCCCGATGGGGGGCGCTTTACCTTCCGGGCGGTCTATACGGCCCAGGACCCTGCGGTGCCTAATCCCACTGGGTTGGGCGGTGCGCCGATCCCGGTAACGGTGACGGATATCTACGGTAATCCTGATCGCGACAAACGGGGAGGTCTGTTTGGTGATCCCAACATTGGCTTCCTGGAAGCCGAATACAACTGGGGCAAGGGACGGGCGATTCGCTTGCAGTATGCCGGGGGGTCCCAGGGCGGCAGTCGCTTTGAGGCGATCGGGGCCAACCTGGAATATGCCTTTACCCCCAAGGTGGGCTTCTTCGGACGCTTTGGCTACTCGCCCAATTTCCTACCCATTCCCTTTGAGGGCATTGCGCCCACCTACTGGGCGGCAGGCTTAGCCTTCCCCGATCTGTTTAAGGAGGGCAACCAGGGCGGAATCGCGATCGCCCAGCCGCTGATCTTCCAGCATCCTGATATTGACCACACCCAGACCAACTACGAAGTCTACTACAACTATCGGGTGAGTGACCAAATTCGTATTACGCCCTTAATCCAGTTAATCACCCATCCCCTGAGCCAGTCTGAGAATGGCACAGTGATTACGGGGACGTTGCGAACAGTTTTCTCCTTCTAGGGTATTACCGGGCAGTGACTGGCTAGTTATGGTCAGCTAGTTATGGTCAGTGTTCGCGTTGTGTTTCTCAAAGGGACTCGTTCGGTTGCGGTTATCGAAATTAGGTCTAAAGCCAGTCATCAGTGAGGGGTAGGGAAGGTGTTGAGTCTTTTACCAAATCTTTTGCCGAAGGTCTTGCGACTGAATGCTGCTAGTTGGGTTGCCGTTCTAGTGGCCACCAGCGTGGCAACGGCCAATGAAGCCCCAGCGACCCCAACTGGGGACCCAGAATCCCAGGTTTCATCCACGGCGACGATCGCCCCTGCGATCGCCCCGGATACGCATTCAGCCCCCCAAGCTGCGGCGCATCGAGAGGCCCTGTCGCCCTCCGGTACAACACCCGCTTCCACCGCGACCATATCCACTCCGGATGTCGCCCCAGTTGCCGTTACGCCAGCGGCAGCCACAGAGCCAGCCGTTACTGCGATCGCATCTGAGACACCCGCTTCAGATCGAGAGCGTCCCGTTAATGCACCTTCCCCCCGGCGGATGCCCGTTAACTTTCCCAAGAGGGTGCCGACGACCCAGCGTTTGTCCCTGAGTCCCCAGGACGTGCTGGAGCAGGTCGATCGCTATATCAGCGGGGCAGGGGACAATCCCCTCCTCAACCAGGTGGATCAGTATGCCGAGGGGGCACCGCGCCTGGAACCGACCAGCGGCAATGCTTTGCTGGACCTGATTGAGGGGTACGTGAATGAGACAGCGGCGATCGGCCTTGAGGCGCAATGGGTCCAGATCGAAACCTATGCTAACGAGGGGTATATCGACCCCCCCATGAGTTTGCAAACGACTTCCCTAAATTTCCTGGAAGCCAATCCCACGGTAGAGTGGGCCTTTGGGGAACCAATCCCGCCAGAAAGGCTGCCCACGGCCCTGGCCCAGGTGACCTCGGTGGCCCAACTGTCGGATGTGGCCCCAACGGCGTGGGCGTTCCAAGCCCTCCAATCCCTGGTGGAACGCTATGGGGTGATTGCGGGCTATCCCGACGGCACCTATCGCGGCCAGCGTTCCCTGAGCCGGTATGAATTTGCTGCCGGGTTAAATGCGGCGATGGATCGGATCAACGAACTGGTGGCCCAGGGCAGCGCCGATCTAGTCAACAAGGAAGATCTGGAAACCCTGCAACGGCTCCAAGAGGAATATCAGACCGAACTGGCGGCGATCGCGGGTAAGGTCGAGGGGCTGGAGGGGCGCACAATGGCCCTGCTCACCGATCGCTTCTCCACCACTGCCAAGCTCTTCGGGCTTGCCTTCTTCAACGTGACCGGGTTAGCAGGGGCAGAGGGTGTCCTGCGGGAGACTGGCCAACGGAGCCTGCCCGGTTTCAAATCGCCCCCCGTAGTGCAGGAAATTGAACGGAACCCCAACGTCACCTCGGCGGGATTGGTCTGGTTGAACCTGGGGGCATCCTTTACGGGTAAAGATTTGCTCATTACCCAACTAGCGGCGGGGCAAGGCGTTTCGCCAGCCAATGACATTACCTCCCTCACCTCGTCGGTTAACAATACGGGGATTCCCTTTACCGATGCGGGGGCGTTTCTCGGTCCCAATGCCAAGGTGGTGCTGCGGGAAATGGTCTATGAATTCCCGTTGGGCAATGCGCGGGTGGCGATCGGGCCACGCATTAACTGGTTCCGCTTCTTTGATGAAAACCGCTTTACCTTTTTCTTGAACGGTACGACCACCTTAAACCAGATCGCGAATCCGCTCACCAGTGATGTGCGGCGGGGGGCGGGCGCGATCGTGCGGTTACCCTTGGGTAACAAGGTGCGCTTGGGGTTGGGCTATTTAGCGGAGAGTAACGAGTTCGTTGACTTCAACTCAGCCTCCGTGCCAACGGAAGGACTGTTTGGCGGCACTAATAGTTTGACAGCAGAACTGGCCTTTAACCCCAGTCCTAATTTTGGCATCAAATTCCTTTACAACCGCCTCAATCAACAGGCGCGGCAGGTTTCCTTGAATGGGGTCCCGATCGACCCCAACAAATACATCAGTGGGGTGCCCATCAATGGCATTGCCGATGATGGGGCGGGGGGTTCCCTGCGCAATGCCCAATCGGATATTTTTGAAGCGAATGTGGAATGGCTCGTCACCCCCAAATTTGGCTTGTTTGGTCGCTATGGCATTGCCTACACCAACCTAAATGCGGTGGATGACGATCGCGATGGTTCAATTACCACGCAAGCTTTCCAAGTGGGCATGGCCTTTCCCGACCTCTTCAAGCAGGGAGCCGTGGGAACATTGGCATTTATGATGCCGTTTAACTACACCGAGGGCCGCCAATACCTCGTTTCTGGGGGTGGGGATGGTGGCACCCAATATGAATTGGAAGGCACCTATTACTGGCCAGTAACACCCAATATCGCTATTATTCCCAACTTCCAAGTGATTTTCAATATCAATAACTTCCAGAGCAATCCCACTATTTTCGTGGGCAATTTGAGGACCCAATTTAGTTTCTAAACTTCACCCACAGCACGGGAGAACAGCCCAATCCCCAAAAAGCACGATGGACCCTCCGCAGTGCCATGTAACTATCGAAACATCAAGTCAAGACAAATCATTAAGAAATTTTAAGTTTTCTGGAGCCAACAGCATTGCTCGCGGTTAGTTCTTTAGGCGTTAAGCACCAAAGATAGTGAAGTGCTGAGGGCTGTTGTGGCAGGTGGAGTGATTAATGGGTCGGGTGAGTGGCTGGTGAGTGGCTAAAGTTCCCAATACTTAAATCATGATGATAAAGTGGGGAAAATCCCGCCCCTTGGCAGGATGCTTGGAACATTGGGATTCGGCTGCAACCCTGCTGCAACTCTGCCCTTGATAGATTCTTGGATAGATTCTTGGATAGATTCTTGCTACTGATCCCGTCGTTGGCTTTGTTGTGAATTTATCTTCGCTAAGGAGAAGTCATGTCTAGCAACGTTGAAGTCGTTGAAAAGATGTACCAATGCTTTAAGTCGGGTGACATGGAAACCCTGAAGGCTGAGGTGTTTGCGGAAGATTTAAAATGGCATTTACCCGGTCATCACCCCCTCGCAGGGACCAAAAATGGGGTGGGTGAAGTATTAGCCTTTTTTGGTCGTTTGCGGGCCTTGGGTTTACAGGTAACTCCCTTGGGTATGGGGGAACTCAATTCCGGCGGTGTCGTTGAAGTGTATAAGGCCACGGGTGAGGTCAATGGGGCAACGCTGAATGCCTTTAATTGCAACTATTACACGGTGCGCGATGGCCGGATTGTTGAGGTACAGGTGTTAATGGCTGATCAGCATGGCTATGATGCCTTCTTCTGGCAAGCCTATCAATTGAAGCCAATTCCCGATCGCCTGGTTTAGCGATCGCGATTGCATACACCTTGGTTTCTTACTTTAGTTTTACTGTTTGTCAAGGACACTCACTATGACCCCAGTTGAAGAGCGAAATGTAGCCTGTTTCAATCGTTTTGTTGAGGAAGGGCTGAACCAAAAGAAGATTGGCAGCATGGTTGAAGAGATTGTGGCCCATAACTTGATTATGGAAGCACCAGGGGTACCCATGATCGATGGCCGCCTCAATGGCATGGAGATTTTTCGTTTTTTTACAACCTCGTTTATTGATGCCTTCCCAGATGTGAAGTGCTCGTTGGCTCACTGCATTGCAACGGGGGATGTGGTGGCAGTGGATATTCTCTATGAAGGGACGCATGCGAAGGAATTTGCGGGGGTGCCGGCAACGAATAAATATATCAAGGGTGGCGAGCTTTGGTATATGAAGTTCGCCAATGGCAAGATCCGGAATTTGCGCATTTGTGAGTATGGGACGCCGCTGCGGAATATGCTGCTGGAGTAGTGAGGTGGGTTCAGGTCGGTGGTTGGACCGGTTTGAACCACTAAGGCTCGAAGGACCCGAAGGAACACAAAGTGGGGGTTCTGGCGGTGTCTGGTTTGGAAGGGTTGATCATCATTTTGCAAGATGGGAGTAGATTTATGACGCCGGAAGAGTGTAAGTCGGTTTTGGCCACACTGTTTGATGAGGTACTCACTCAGGATAAACAGGACATGATTGATGTGCTCTACGATGAGAGCTATGAGTTTATTGTGCCGAAGTTGGCAGGGATGACCAGTAATGTGGTCCAGGGTCGTGAGAATTTCAAGAAGCGGGTGACGGCATTTCGGCAAGCGTTCCCAGACGTGATCTATGCGATCGATGATTTTGTGTCTAATGGCGAAATCGTTGCGACTAGCTTCACCTTTACAGGCACCCATACAGGTGAGTTTGCAGGTTTTCCACCTACTAATCGCAAGGTATCAGTCACCGGTATTCACTTCGCCCAACTCAAGGACGGCAAAATCATTAAAACCTGGGCTGGCTTTACCAATATCGCTGAAGTTTTGGCTGCCTAAGCGCCATGTTTCTGGTGGGGTAGGTGTCCCCATCCATCCCCCCAGCTCAAACCTCTGACCCGTAGGCTAATGCCGCAAACTGGACTAGCCGTGACGGGCAAGATGCCTATATCCCACTAGCTCAAACCTCACAACGCAGCACCTTAGAGATTTCGACAGGCCAGCAGACCTCGTCCCGCGAACTCAAATTTGCTGTAACTTGCCCCTTACCCAACTCCCTAAAATGTCTGTTGAAGAAGAAAACAAAGCTCTAGCCCGCCGGTATTACGCCGAACTGATGAGTGGCGGTGACCTATCCTTTGTAGACAACTACTTTGCCCCGGAATTTGAATTTACCAATCCGACCCATACCGAACCCTATCGGGGCCAGGAATTCAAGGATCTAGTCACCATGCTGCGAGGAGCCTTCCCCGATCTCAAGTTCACAGTGGAACACATGGTCGCTCAAGGGGATACGGTTGTTGGTCACTGGACCGCACGGGGGACTCATTCAGGCGGCCCCCTGGAAACGTTGCGCGGTGACCTACCGGCTAAGGGCTATCGGTTCGCGATCGATGGGGTGTCCTGGCTGCGCATTGTCAATGGCAAATTCGTCGAAGCCCGCATTAACGAAGAAACCCTGGGACTCCTGCGCCAAATCGGGGCACTGCCCACCCCGGAACCCCTGCCCCAACCGACAACACCGGAGCAAAATGCCGCTTTGGTCGATCGCTATTTCAACGACGTTCTCAATGGCCGTGATCTGTCTGTCTTAGCAGAAATCACCACAGACCTAGTTACGCATCGCATTCCTACCCTCTCGATCGACCTGAAGGGACGGGAAGCGACGGAGACGTTAATTAGTCAACTTCATGCGGCTTTCCCAGATCTCAAATTTGAGGTCGAGCGTCAAGTCGCTGAGAGTAACCAAGTTGCTAGCCGCTGGTACATGACGGGTACCCACACCGGTGCACCTTTCCTCAACCTGCCACCATCCGGCAACGCCGTTAAAGATCAAGGCGTGAATTTCTTCATTTTTTCCCCTGATGGCAAAATTGCCGAAATTTGGACCAATGAAGACAGCCTGGGGTTATTACGCCAATTAGGGGCCTTTGGTTCGTAAAATACCTGCCCCATGCCCTACGTTCCTAGTCACGACTTTAGTCGTTGCGGGCTAAAGCCAGCACTACAAACCTTACAGAATTGACGTTTCAAACGACTAGTGCAGCGTCAAGCTTAAGGTTAGGGCTTCGACCGGCTCAGCCCAAACGGATTAGTCCCGCTCACTCTGAGCTTGTCGTTCGCGTAGCGTCTCCGCAGGAGAAAGGGGCTTAGCACCTATCTGCGACTCTACAGTTTACGGCTGACAGACGACTAGGTAAAAACAATCTAGGTAAAAACTATGTCATCCTACGACGCCATTATCATCGGCAGTGGCCCTAATGCCCTGGTCAACGCGGCTTACCTGACAAAAGCCGGTTGGAGTGTGCTGATCCTGGAGCGTAATCCTCGCCCCGGCGGCGGGATGCAAACCGGTGAACTCACCCTACCCGGTTTCACCCATGACCTCTATGCCGGGTACCTGATCCTCTTTGCCCTCTCCCAGGCCAACCGCGACTTTGGTGCAGAACTGCAACAGCGGGGCCTGAATATGGTGGGCACCCAATACCCGGCGGGGGTAGCAATGCCGGGGGGGAAGACTGCCGTGATTGCCACCGACATGGCTGCGAATATCGCCGAAGCCGAACGACTGGCTCCGGGGGATGGGGCCGGTTGGCAGCAGATGATCCAGACCATTGGGCAACACGCAGAATCCGTGTTTGGCCTGCTGAACATGGACCTAAGTTCACCCACGGCCCAAGCAATTCAACGGCAATTGATGGTAACTGCCGACGGAGCACCCACGCCTTTTGCCCAGGACTTTCTCCGCTCGGCGCGGGATGTGCTGGAATCTCTCTATACCTCGGAAACCTGGCGTGGGATTTTGGCCCCCTGGGTGTTGCATAGCGGCCACGGGCCGGAGGATGCTAACAGTGGCTTCTGGACCCATGTGTTTGCCCTAGGGTTGCAGTCGGCAGGGCAATTTGTCGCCGTGGGCGGGACTGAGATGCTGGCCAAGGCGCTGGTGCAACTGATCGAGGATCAGGGCGGCACGGTCAAAACCGGAGCCAGTGTCAGCCGGATTCTGGTGGAACATGGACAGGCGATCGGGGTTCGCACGGAATCGGGGGAGGAATACCGCGCCAACCGGGTGGTCCTGGCTACCACAACTCCCGATCAACTGTACTTAAACCTCCTGGCGGAAGAGGATGTCCCCGCTGCCGTTCGTCAGCAGGCCCAGAAATACCGCTATGGTCACAGTGTCTTCTTTGTTCACCTAGCCCTGGATGAACCCCTGCACTGGGTGGATGAGCGGCTCGATCAGGTAATTTACACCCACATTACCAACGGCTTGGATGGGGTATCGCGCAACTACAACGAAACCATGCGCCGCCTACTGCCTGCCGATCCCGTCATTGGCGTGGGTCTCCCCAGTATTCTTGATCCCTCCCGTGCGCCGGACGGGAAAGCCGTGGCCGTTCTCCAGGTTTTAGATGTGCCCTTCCGGTTTAAGGGGGATGCGGCGGGTGAAATCGATGTCGGTGAGGGCGTGTGGAATGCGGATCTGAAAAACCGCTTTGCCGATCGCGTGATCGATATTGCCAGCCAGCACATTCCCAACCTCAAATCCGCGATTCTGGCCCGTGCAATTGTTACTCCCCCAGATCTGGTGCGTTACAACAGCAATTGGCAACAGGGTGATCCCTACAGCGGTTCCCACGACATTGCCCAAAGCTATTGGTTGCGGCCCTTCTCCGCAGCCTCCAGCTACCAAACCGTAATTCCCAACCTGTACATGATCGGTGCAGCAACGTTCCCTGGTTTGGGATTAGGGGGGGCTTCTGGATATATTGTTGCTCAACAATTGTTACACCCGACTTCGCCAGCGCATTCCTGATGGCTGGCTTGAAACCTATAAAAAACGACAGAGAAAAATTATGCCAACTGCAACCACTAGCGATGGAATCCAGATTTACTACGAGGACGTGGGGCAAGGCGAACCGGCACTGCTTTTGATGACTGCCTGGTGCATGAGCCATTCCCTCTATCGCCATCTGTTTCCCCAATGCGCAGCCCATCGCCGTACCCTCACCCTCGACTGGCGGGGACATGGTCAATCGGAAGTTCCCCAGGAAGACTTTGGCGCGGAAGGGTTGGTCAAAGATGCCCTCGCGGTGATTGAAGCCAGTGGGGTGTCGCAGGTAATCCCGGTTTCTGCGTCCCACTCCGGCTGGATTACGGTGGAGTTACGCCGCCTGTTGGGCGATCGCGTGCCCAAGGTGATTAACACCGATTGGCCGATCCTGCCGCCCCCCCAACCCTACATGGATCTGGTCCACGCCCTAGGCACGCCAGAAACTTGGGAACAAGCACGGGCAACCCTATTTGACATCTGGCTCGAAGGGGTCGATAACCCAGAGGTGATTAGTTTTGTGCGGGATGAGATGGCGAGCTATGGAGCCGATACCTGGCTGCGATCGGGTCGGGTGATTGGTTCTAACTACGCCACGGGTGGTTATCCCCTCCAGGCCCTCAGCAGTCTGAATCCTAACATCCCAGTTCTCCATATCTACTCCCAGCCACCAGATGAGGATTATCTGCAAGCCCAACTTGATTTTGCCGCTGCGAATCCCTGGTTCCATGTCCACCGATTAGCAGCCCATTCCCATTTCCCCACCCTGGAAGTAGCGGATGAAATCGCCGAGGTGATTGAACAATTTGTGACAGCCTAAGTAGCTGCAATGATTGGGGATCTGACTTTGACCGATCGTGGGCGGGGTCTCTGGTCTGCGATGCAGATGGTTTTAGACATGGGATTCCCAAACGGGGAACACCCATGTACCGACGATGATCAGGACAGAGAAGGCGACGGATTTGCTCAAGGCAGGTATGCTTTGAACCACCCAGGCACGGAGAGCGCCAAGGGAAAGGGTTGGGCGGTTGTTGTCTGAGGGTTACACTTTCCGTAAATCTAAGGCGAGGATTTGCCCAATGAAGGCCAGGATAGCGGCAAAGGTGCGGAAGGTGTTGGCTTGCTCCCAGCGATCGCGCATGGCCATCCAGTCGGGGGGAGGGTTGGCTACGGACCAGTCCATGACGGCAATATTGATCGGCACGTTCACTGCGAAGGTTAATCCTAAGGTGATGACGAAAAAGCCTAAGCTTAAGGCTGAAAAGATAAAGGGAGCGGATTGAACCCGATCGCGCAAGGACACCAGGATCGCGATGCCTGACAGCAGTGCCAAGGAGGCCAGAATCGGCATCGTGGGGTCAAATGAACGGATGAGGGATTGTTGAAGGGGGATGTACTGTTCTACGGGCAATGTTTTCAGGGTGGGGCTGACCCCAAACCATGCGCCAAACAAGGCACCGGTAAAGAGCCCTAAGGATAGGAGATGAAGCCCACGGGCGATCGCTAACGTGTTCATGAATTTTCCCCAGAATATTGGCGTTGATCTTTGCGGGTGTTGTTCCCTACCCCCATGCCCTGCCCCCTTGACAGCCGTCACGTAAAACCCTTATCTACCCTATGGGGCAGATTCAGCATCGCTCCTCTCAGAACAAGCCAATAGAGAACAAACCAATCAACCCTACAAGCGAGATGCATAAAATTCCTGTCACGGTCATTACGGGCTTCCTCGGAGCCGGGAAAACAACCTTGGTCCGCCACCTCCTGCAACACCCGGAGGGTCGCCGGATTGCGGTCCTGGTCAATGAATTTGGCGAAGTGGGTATCGATGGCGAACTGCTGCGGGATTGCCAAGTGTGTGATGAAGCCACTCCCGATCGCGCCACCCCTGCAACACCCCAAATCACCCCCCAAATTGTGGAACTCACCAATGGTTGCCTCTGCTGCACGGTGCAAGAAGAATTCCTCCCCACCATGCAAGAACTCCTGAAGCGGCGCGATCGCATTGACTGCATTGTGATCGAAACCTCCGGCTTGGCCCTACCCAAACCCCTGGTGCAAGCCTTCCGCTGGCCCGAAATCCGGACCGGGGCCACGGTGGATGGGGTGATTGCAGTGGTGGATGGGGAGGCGCTGGCGGCAGGGTATTTGGTCGGGGATCTGGCAGAACTGGAAAGCCAACGGCAGGCCGATCCCAATCTGGAACATGAGACACCGATCGAGGAACTGTTTGAAGATCAACTCAACTGTGCCGATTTGGTGCTGTTAACCAAAACCGATCGCCTAGAACCCGCCGCCATCACCCAAGTGCAAACCTGGCTGGCCAGCCAAGTCCCAGCGGGCGTGCGCATTATTCCCTGCTACCAAGGGCAGATCGAGTCGGCGGTCCTATTGGGCTTTAATGCCGCCGTTGAAGATAACCTGGACCAGCGCCCCAGCCACCACGATACCGAAGAAGACCATGAGCACGACGACCAGATCAATGCGGTCTATATCCAACGCGATCGCGCCTTTGAACCCAAGCGTCTAGTCGAACACCTCAGCCAATTAGCCCAGCAGACAGAAATCTATCGGATCAAGGGCTTTGTTGCCGTGCCCAATAAACCCATGCGACTGGTCTTGCAGGGCGTGGGTCCCCGTTTTGATTATTTCTACGATCGCCCATGGCAAGCCGGAGAAGCCCGCCAAACCCGCCTGGTTTTCATTGGCCGTGAGCTAGATCAGGCCAAACTCGAACAGGGTTTAGATGCCCTCGATGCTGCGCCTGCGGTGGCCTAACGCGATCGTCCCCCCATGCCCACTGCCGCCAGGTTGCTGGGGCAAACCAGCTTGGGGAAGATAAGCCACGCCTAATCCGCCCTTGAGGAAATGCAATCGCCTGGACCGGGTGTCAGGGCCACCAGGACCGCCAATCGCCCCCAGTTCTCCCGTTACAATACGTTAAGCAGGTTATGCAAGTTCAGCCGTTCCCGATCTGGCTAATGGGATATAGGTTCTGACTCGAAAACACAAGGAGGCACAATGGTTGGCATGGTCGAAACTGCCACACGGCGACTGACAATTCAAGTGGTTGACGCAATCGCTGCCGACACCACCGCTATCCGATCGCTCGACTGGGATCGCGATCGGTTTGATATTGAATTTGGCCTACGGAATGGTACCACCTACAATTCCTTCCTAATCCGGGGCGAAAAAATTGCCCTCGTAGACACCTCCCACGAAAAGTTCCGTCAGCTTTATCTGGACGCTCTGCACCAGTTAATTGACCCAACCACGATCGACTACCTGATCATCAGCCACACCGAACCCGACCACAGTGGCCTCGTGCGGGATTTCCTCGCCTTGGCCCCCCAAGTGACCGTGGTTGGCTCCAAGGTAGCCCTGCAATTTCTCGATAATTTGGTGCATCAACCCTTTGAACGCCAGATTGTCAAAAATGGCGATCAGATCGACCTGGGGAATGGCCATGTTCTGGAAGCCGTCATCGCCCCCAACCTCCACTGGCCCGACACCATTTTCACCTTCGATCACAAAACCCGCATCCTGTTCACCTGTGATGCCTTCGGGATGCACTATTGCTCCGACAAGCTCTACGACGAAGACTTGCACGAAATTGAAGCCGACTTCCAGTTCTACTACGACTGCCTCATGGGTCCCAATGCCCGCTCCGTCCTGTCAGCCATGAAACGGATGCAGCCCCTCGGGGAAATCCACACGATCGCCACGGGGCACGGTCCCCTCTTGCGCTACAACCTGGGGGAACTGACGGGCCGCTACCGGAAATGGAGCCAAAACCAAAGCACCGCTGAAACCACCGTCGCCGTCTTTTACGTCTCTGACTATGGCTATAGCGATCGCCTCTCCCAAGCGATCGCCCGTGGGATTACCAAAACGGGGGTGGCCGTGGAAATGGTCGATCTCAAATCCGCCGACCTGCAAGAAATCCGAGAGATTGTCGGGGAAGCCGCCGGTCTCATCATTGGCACACCGCCTGCCACTGGTCCCGCCGTTGCCGCCACCCAAGCAGCCCTCAGCACCGTCCTGGCCTCGGCCCACGCCAAACAAGTGATTGGTTTGTTTGAGTCCCACGGGGAAGACGACGAACCCATTTATCCCCTCCAAAATAAATTCCGCGATCTGGGCCTAGGGGAAGCCTTCCCCGCCATTCGCATCACCGAACCGGAGGTAACGGAAGCCGTGTACCAGCGTTGCGAGGAGTCGGGTACGGACGTGGGGCAATTCCTCAGCCGCGATCGCGCGATCAAGCAAATGAAAGCCCTCGACACCGATCTGGACAAGGCCCTGGGACGGCTCAGCGGCGGGCTGTATATCATTACCGCCCAAAAGGGCAGCAGCAGCGGGGCGATGTTGGCCTCCTGGGTGACCCAGGCCAGTTTTCAGCCCTTGGGGGTCTCGATCGCGGTGGCCAAGGATCGGGCGATCGAGTCCTTGATGCAGGTGGGCGATCGTTTTGTCCTGAACATTCTGGAAGAAGGCAACCACTTGGCCCTGATGAAACACTTCCTCAAGCGGTTTCCCCCAGGGGCCGATCGCTTTGCCGGGGTCAAAACCTACCAAGCCGAAAATGGTGCCCCCATTCTGGCGGATGCCCTGGCCTATCTGGAGTGTGAAGTAGTCAGCCGCATGGACTGTAGCGATCACTGGATTGTCTACAGCAGCATTCACGCCGGTCGCGTCTCCAAGTCGGAGGCCCTGACTGCTGTTCACCACCGCAAAGTCGGTAATCATTATTAATCGACTCGATTAATCGGCTCGAACAGCGATCCCAAACAGCTATTGTGGGGTAGGTATCCTCAGTCGATGCTCCTGCGGAGGTGCTACGCGTTCGCGCAGCGTTCCCAATGGGAAAACGGAAACATAATTGTGGGGTAGGCATCCTGCCTGCCCCCTGAGACTGCTCCTGCCTCCCCCCTGAAGCAACCGCGACAGCTATCCCACATTCAATGTGTAATCTACTGATTCTGCCTGCGCCAAAGCCTCTTCTCGATCCTACGAGGTCTCCATGAAAGAGTTTAAGCAAGTTCTCTATGAAGCCCTTTTAGTCTCGTTTGCCAAGGTCCTAGCCAAGTACAACGTCTTTGCCCAGGGACATATCCTGCGGGACGTGGGCGGGGAGATTATCCAATACTTCAATCACCACGGTTTCGAGTTTGAGGAAACTGGGCAGATAGAGGATCTCGAAAGAATCATCCAACTGTTTGTCCAAAATGGATTTGCGGAACAGTTAGAAGTTGAACCAGCCGAACCGGGCAACAACTATATCTGGACTAATCTATATGGTATTGATGCCTATAAGGAATTGTTTGATCTAGCTGAAAATCCTTTTTTATCCTGTCCATTAAATCTCTGTTTATATTACCTTGCCGATAAGCATCATAAAAAACTGGTTTTACACAAAAAAAGTTTTGACCTTGAGAATAAAATCACTGAATCCCAATATGAGATTGTTGATCAAGAGAGCACGGATGGATCGGGGTTTGACTCCCTCGTTTTAGAGAATGCCAAACTCTACGAACTGGCCTACCAACGGGGGGAACAGTACCGCTATCAAGCGATTACCGATCCATTGACCGGAATTCGGAATCGTCGCCATATCCTTGAAGAAGGGGAACGAGCGTTTCATCGTGCCCATCGCTATCATTTGCCCCTGTCTGTCCTGATGTTGGATATTGATCACTTTAAGGCCATCAACGATACCTATGGCCATGCGACGGGTGATGTGACCCTGCGGATGCTGGCCGATACCTGTCAGCGATCGGCTCGTGATATTGATCTCATTGGTCGGTTGGGGGGCGAAGAGTTCCTGCTCATTTTGCCAGAAACGCCCCTATCGGGAGCCGTCCGTCTCGCTGAACGGCTGCGGCAAACGGTGGAACAGGCCAAGATTGAAGCGGACAATGGCGATGCAGTGAGTATTACCATCAGTATTGGCGTAACGGCCTATGGTGGGGGGGTGAAGCAATTGCAAGATCTGATCGATCGCGCGGATGTGGCCCTCTATCGGGCCAAGGAATTAGGCCGCAATCAAGTCGTGGTTGCGAGCACCCCGGACACGCCCGAACCGTTTGATCCCCCGGATCGTGATCCTGGCGAATGATCTCCGTTCGTAGTCACGACGTGATCGACCGTTGTGTCATCCCTGGTGTGTCATCTCTGGGCGCGTTGGACAATGCCAATAAACGCATCTTCCAGGGAAAAGGGAATCGGGCGTAGGGAGTGGATTTGAATCTCGTTGGCTGCCAAGCTCGATCGCACGTGGGCTAAGTCACGATCGACCTGATCCAGTACAACATGCAGACGATCGCCAAAAATCGATACCTGCCAGGGGGCGAGTTGTTGTTTCAGGATTTGGGCACTGAGTTGGGGCCGATCGCACACCAGTTCCATTAACTGTCCCGGTTGGGCGGCCTTAATCTCGCTGGGGGTTCCCTGGGTGACCACCACCCCGTTCACCATAAAGCCCATCCGATGGTAATGTTCCGCCTCTTCCAGGTAATGGGTGGTCACGAGCACGGCAGTCCCCCGACGGGCAAAGTCTTCAATTAAGCGCCAGAACTGACGACGCGCTAAGGGGTCAACACCGGACGTGGGTTCATCCAAGAATAGGATCTCCGGTTCATGCATCACCGAGGCTCCAAAAGCCACCCGTTGCTTCCACCCCCCCGGCAATTGTCCCGTAATCAAGCGTTCCTTGCCGACCAGGCCACAGGTCGCCAACACCCACTCAATGCGCGATCGCCGCAGGTGGGGCGGCACCCCATAGACCCCACAGTAAAACGCCAAATTTTCCGCGATCGTCAGATCATCGTAGAGCGTAAATTTCTGGCTCATGTAGCCCAACCGTCGCCGGAGGGCCTGACTGCGCAAATCGCGACTTTCCCCGGCCAGGGTAACTTGGCCGCCACTGGGTTCCAGCAGACCACAAAGCATCTTAATCGTGGTAGTTTTCCCGGCCCCATTCGCCCCCAGCAAGCCATAGATTTCGCCATAGGGAATCGCGAGGGTCACCCCTTGGACAGCCTGGAAACTACCAAACTGTTTCTGAAGGGATTGGGCTTGAATAGCCACTGGAGCGCGGGTCGTCGGGCGTTGAGTGTCGGGGGTAGGGAAGGGAATAAAGGGCGGATCGGACCCCTGTTGGCGCAGTTCTGTGACAAAGACGTTTTCCAGGGTAGCTTCCGTGGGTTGCAGGCTGGCGAGGGGAATCAGTGCGTTTTGCAACTGCGATCGCACGGCGGCAGCTCCGGCCTCCGGGTTGGACACGAGCACATCCAGGCGATCGCCAAAGGTTTGCACATCGACGATCGTCGCGGCACTGGTTACAGGCTTGGTTGCAGCATTGTCCCATGCTTGCAAACACTGCTCCGCTTGAGCCAAGTCCTGGGGGTTTGCCAAACGGACTTCCAGGCGACTCAAGCCCAAATTCTGGCGGAGTTGGGGCAGGGTACCAAGCTGCTGGATCTCGCCGCCGTAGATCAGGGCAATGCGGTGACAGCGTTCGGCTTCATCCAGGTAGGGCGTGGCCACAACGATCGTCATCCCCGCTTCCGCCAGGGTGGCCAGCACGTCCCAAAATTCCCGCCGCGAGACAGGATCAACCCCAGTGGTGGGTTCGTCCAGCAGCAGGATTTGCGGTTGGGAAATCAGGGCACAACACAGGGCGAGCTTTTGCTTCATGCCGCCGGAGAGTTGACCGGCAAGCCGATCAGCGAAGCGACCGAGGTCCATCAGCCGCAGGTAGCGATCGCGCCGTTGCTGAAAATCGCTGGGCGCAACCTGCCGCAGGCTGGCGTTATAACGCAGGTTTTCCTCAATGCTCAGGTCCAAGTATAAAGAAAATTGCTGGGTGAGATAGCCGATTTGTAACCTAGCCCCACGCGGGGGGCGATCGAGGACCTGCACCTCACCCGCCGTCGCTTCCAGAATCCCTGCCAGGATATGAAAGGTGGTGGTTTTGCCAGCCCCATCGGGACCGATCAGGCCAAAGATTTCACCGGGCTGGACCTGAAAGGTGAGGCAACGCACTGCCACGTGTGGGCCATAGTGTTTGCTGAGTTCGTTCACTTGAATAATGGGCGGCATGGGGCAAACCCAGGGGGAGGATGAAGACAGCATAGCCGCTAGCTAGGGGGGGAGGGGAGGACACGCAATCGTTAGCGAATCGGTTAGGCGAGTCTGTTAGCGGATCTGGCTGCTAACGCCTCAATGCAAGCCAGCAACTCAGCCTGCCCCCAACCACGAGCCAAACTAGCCGCGATCGCACAACCGCCTGCCCCCACCCCTTCCTTCACGTAGCCCTGTTCATAGGCCCGGAAAGCCGTAAATCGCGATGCCGCAAACGATAACGGGGTCGCTAGCAGAGGGACCGGTGGCAAGCATTCCGCCAGCGCGATCGTGCCCCCCGTTGGATCAGCCGCCACCCACCGTGTCGTCCCCACCACAATTTGTGCAGGGTCCCAGTCTAAGCGATAGGCTTGCCCCAAGCGCTGGATCAGGGCGTAGACCGCCAACATTTGGGTGCCCCCGGCCAGGAGCACCCCCACCCGACGGCTAGCCGCGATCGCCATCCCCGCCACCGCAATTTGCATCGGATCACCCACCGCCGCCACGATGGCCAAGGGATCAGTCGCGAAGGGATTCGTAGTTAAGAAATCAGCGGGGTTTTGGAACGCCGCTCGTTGCAAGCCTTGGGCGACGATCGCCTGCTTTTGGGCATGGTTACACACGGGATGGCTGCTATTGACGAGGTTGCGGGCTGGAATTCCCAATGCGGTCAGCACCGCCAGAGCCGTTGTCGTTCCCCCCACCACACACTCAGCCAAAATCAGGTAGCCCGACGGGGTGCGCTGGGCTAGGGTTTGTCCCCACTGAAGGCCCTGCTGGAACAGGTGTTCAACCACCACCCGATCGAGGGCCTGGCCGGTACTGACACACGCCGCTGGTTGCCCCCCCAGATCGATCGCCGGGACGGTTGGCGCGATCGGCAGGCCCGCATTGAAAATCACCAGCGGCAGGGCCAAGGCTTCGAGCACCGCCCGCGAGATGAACACAGGGGAAGCGCCCTCGGTGAGGGGAGGGAGTGGATAATGGGGCGTTGCCGTTGGGCCGTTGTGGAGAAACTCGGCATCGGCGATCGCGGTATAGCGGCGATCTTCTGGCGTTTTGCCGGCGGCTGAAATCCCTGGGATCAGGGCCGTAGCGGTAAACCCCAGAACACAGGCCAAGCGTGGCGGTTTGGCCCGATAACGCTGTAACCAGGCTTGACCTTGTGAAAGTTGGGTATGAACCTGAATAAACATATCATCCCCTTGCCCTGGGGTAGTCACTCATCAATTTCGCACAGTTTGTCGTGTGGACTTTAGTCCGTTACCACTGGCAATCTGCCAACTTTACGGGCGCTTTTTGAGCGACTGAGCCTCGATCGTGAATCCCATTTGAATTGCCATGTATCCCAGAAAACATAACCTATTGTAATCGCTTACCTTATTGAACGACCACAATTGTGAAATGCAATTTGCTACGCTAGGATGGGCAGGTATACTGCGGAGCCTCGTGCTATGAAGGTTGCTGTTTTCAGTACCAAAGCCTACGATCGGCAATTTTTAGAAATGGTCAATGCCAACTATGGGCATGATCTCACCTTTTTTGAACCCCGTTTGACCCCGGAAACGGCTGTCCTAGCGGAGGGTTTTCCCTGTGTTTGTGTCTTTATTAACGATCACTTAAATGAAGAAACCTTGCGCACGATCGCCCGTCACGGCACAAAATATATTGCCCTACGGTGTGCGGGGTTTAATAATGTTGACCTAAAGGTTGCTGCTGAGTTGGAGATGCAGGTGGTGCGCGTTCCTGCCTATTCTCCCTATGCGGTGGCGGAACACGCCGTTGGACTCGTGTTGATGCTCAATCGGAAACTGTATCGCGCCTATAATCGGGTGCGAGACGATGATTTTTCCCTGGATGGCTTGTTGGGGTTTGATCTGCATGGCTGTACCGTTGGCGTGGTCGGTACCGGCAAAATTGGTCAATGTTTTGTCCAGATCATGAAGGGCTTTGGTTGCCACCTTTTGGCCTATGATATCCATCAAAATCCGGCCTGCTTAGAACTGGGAGTGAACTATGTTGATCTGCCGGAATTACTCGCCAATTCGGATATTGTCTCGCTCCATTGTCCTCTTTTCCCGGAAACCCACCACATGATCAATGAGCAGACCCTTGCTTATTTCAAACGAGGAGCAATGCTCATCAACACGAGTCGCGGCGCGTTGATCGATACGAATGCGGTGATTGCTGCCATTAAGTCGGGGCAAATTGGTTATCTGGGCATTGATGTTTACGAAGAAGAAGAAGAACTGTTCTTTGAAGACCTGTCGGATACGGTGATTCAGGACGATACCTTCCAATTGCTCCAGTCCTATCCCAATGTGGTGATCACAGCCCACCAGGCATTTTTCACCCGTAACGCCCTGACCAATATTGCCGAGACGACTCTGGCCAATATCCGCGATCTAGCGCTGGGTAACCCTTGCCCTAATGGGGTTAAGGCTCCGGCTTAACCTGGGACCCGTTGGCATCAGTGCGATACACCCACGATCGCGTCCCATCCCTGACGGTCACGCGCCAGCCCGACACCAGCATTTGGGTGCAGAATTGGTCCGGGGCCGCTAACCCTAAACACCCGTCTGGCCAAGTCTGGGGTTCGGCCTGCGTTACTTGAAACCCTGCCACCGCTTGCCCGGTCCTTTGACTGAGATCCGCGAAGACGGCTGCCTGAACGGGAGCCGGTAATTCACGGGTTTCAGGGGAAGTCGGAGCCACGGTTTCAACCGGAGTGAGGGGACTTGCGGGGGGGGGAACCGTCACCTCATAGCCAACCCCACAGGCCCCCAGCCACACACTCAGGCCGATCACGATCAAACACCGCCATCCTCGCTGCGGCAGTCGTGGGCAATGGCCCCCCCAGGGGTTTCGTTCGACCATGATTTCAGAAATGGTTTCCGATTGAACATCAGCGTCCCTAACCCGGTGCAAAATTGATCTTTCGAGCAACTAACCCGGTCCAGCATCAGCGTTGATACCGACGATCGAGCGCTGGCTCTATCTTAATGAGATCTTAAGCCTTTTGACCCGATACCCGTGCGTAGGGTCACTCGAAAACCAGGGGTGTTTATTGAGAATGCTTTGGTCTAAGGCGTTGATGTTCGCAATCAGGCCATGAATCGTCGTGTCCTCGCGATCGTTGATCACCCCCTAGGGCAGCGATCGCCTAGGCAAAACCTGACCCCTAGCCTTAACCGAATCCTTAACCATTCTCACGCCATTTCTTTATGTCTTAATTACGCCCGCTTAATATCCGATCGGTAGCCTAGTAAAGGGGATTCGCGTACAACTTGGCGATCCGATCGCCCGGTTGGCGTCCTGTTGACGTGCAAATTAACGAGTTGAGAATGAGTGTTATGGTAGCCAGTCGTAGCCCGTTTGGATTGAAGCAGATGGTGCCACCCGCGATCGCGGCTGTGGTGACCGTTGCCACCGCTCTGGGATTCTCAGGAGCAGCCGTACAAGCCCAAGCCCAACGCACCCTGATTCAGATTGACGGGTCCAGCACCGTTTTCCCAATCACGGAAGCCGTCGCCGAAGAGTTTGAAAAGACCCAGCGGGCAGCGGTGAATGTTGCTGTAGGGATTTCCGGCACTGGCGGGGGGTTCAAAAAGTTCTGCAATGGGGAAACGGATATCTCCAATGCCTCGCGACCGATTAAGACCAGCGAGATGGAAGCCTGTAAGGCTAATGGCATCCAATATATTGAATTGCCCGTGGCCTATGATGCCTTGACCGTGGTGATCAATCCCCGGAATAACTGGGTGACCAGCATGACCGTGGCAGATTTGAAAAAGATGTGGGAACCCGCCGCCGAAGGCCAAATTCGACGCTGGAATCAAGTGCGACCTGAGTGGCCCAATCAAATGCTAGATCTCTATGGGCCTGGGGCCGATTCTGGGACCTTTGACTACTTCACGGAAGCGATCATGGGCAAGTCCCAAGAAAGCCGGGGTGATTTCACAGCCAGTGAAGATGATAATGTCCTAGTGCAAGGGGTCCTGCGCAACCAGAATGCCCTGGGGTATTTCGGTTTTTCCTACTACGAAGCTAACCGCAATCGGCTGCGAGCGGTGGCGATCGACAATGGCAATGGTCCCGTACTGCCCTCGCGGGAAACAGTGGAAAACGGCACCTACCAACCCCTCTCCCGGCCCCTGTTTATCTACGTCAGCACCAAGGCGGTACAACGCCCAGAAGTTCAAGCCTTCATCCAGTTTTACCTGAACAATGTGCCAACGCTGGCAGCAGAAGTGGGGTATGTGCCCTTGCCCACCGAAGCCTATACCTTGGCCAAGCAAAACTTTAATGCCCGTAAGACGGGATCAATTTTTGCGAATCGGGAAACGATCGGGGTGAAAATCGCTGATCTGTTGCGCCTCGAAGCGGAAGATTAATCCGAGGTTAAGCAGGCTCCCTAGGGGTAAAGTGGCCCCACCTTAGGGAGTCGGTTTTAATTGCGTCAGTCGATCGCAAAACACATCGGTCGATCGCAAAACCATTGTGGGGTAGGCATCCTTGCCTGCCCTTACCATTACCTGTACCTAAATAAATTACCTGCTCCCAAATCACCTAGCCTTACAATTGCCTGTCTTTATTGTCTGTCTTTATTGCCTGTCTTCAATTTCTTGTCTTTCATCGCCTGTCTTTCATCGCCTATCTTCAATTGCCTGTCTTCAATTTCTTGTCTTTCATCGCCCGTCTTTAATCGCCTGTCTTCAACTGCCTATCTTCAATTGCCTGTCTTTAAAACAGTTCTGTTTCCAAAACAGCCGAGACGGCTATCCCACAAGACTGGGATTCTTACTCACCATACCTCCCTATGATTGGCACTACTCCCTCCAGCCTCCGATCGCGTCAGCCTTCCCTGTGGCGAATGCTCTATCGTCCGATGCTGCTGCTTTCCCTGGCATTGCATAGTGCGCTCTTGGCGGTAAGGCTCCCTGCTGATCCCCCTGCCCCTCCGGAGCCGGAACCCAGTCCCACACCTGCCCTGTCCATGATCACCTCGTTGACCAAGGTCCCGCCGCCGCCGCCCCCAACAGCAACGCCGAAACCCCAACCCTCGCCCAAGGTAGCCCAGCCCCCCAAACCCCCAACGAATCGATCGCCGATCGCGCCAGCCTCCCCCAAACCCCAACCAACACCCGCCGCCCAACCCAGCCCCTCACCAAGTCCCAGTCCAGTGGCCCCCACCGAGCCAACCGCGATCGCCCCTGAGCTAGAGGACCCGCCAGCGGTGGAATCGCCCCCGGTATTGGATGAATTTCTGGGGCAACTGCAACAGGGGTTAGGGCAACTGCAACAGGGGGTCGGTGAAGTCAACGCGATCGAAGGGGCGGGCATTCCCTATTATTTGTTTGAACAGCCGGAACAATTTTTCACGCCGGAGAGTTTGCGCACCAGTGAAGCCACCGGACAAGACCCCGAACAGCTAGCGGGCATTGAGGATATCCTATGGGCCTCCCGGCAACGTCCAGAGCAGGTCTATGAATCCCTCCAATCCCTCTTTACAGGCTTTACCTTTACGGAACAGCCGGAATATGGCGGTGGTGCCCTCTATGAGGTGAAAAAGGGGAACACCACTCGCTATATCACCCTCGTGCGGGCAACGGATAAAACCGCGACATTTGTGGTGATTTGGAACCGCGATCCCCATCAACCCACGGTGGCCGCGAATTAACCGCCTCGCGCTACCCCCTTACCGTAGAATCGGAACAACCAGCCTTTACCCTTGATTTTTGAACTGACCCTATGATTGTGTACGATCTCTTCCTGGCGGGAGGACCCGTGATGTGGCCGATTCTGGCCCTATCGGTGGCAACGGTCGCCTGTGCCTGCGATCGCGCCTGGTTTTGGTTTCACTTGCTGCGCCAAGAGGATCGGATTGTACAGGATGTCCTAACTGCTGCCCACGAGGATTTAGACAAGGCAGCGGCGATCGCCCACCAGGCCCAGGTTCTCCCGATCGGGCGCTTCCTGCTGGCCCCGCTGAAACTGAAGCACCCCAGCCCAGAGACCTTTCGGTTGGCAATGGAGTCGGCGGGCGATCGGGAATTTGTACAAATGCGCAAGGGGGATAAGCTACTGGAAACGGTGGTGGCGGTGGCTCCCCTGCTGGGGTTACTGGGGACGGTGACGGGGTTGATTGCAACGTTTAATAACCTGAATATCGGAGCCGGGGGAGCCAGCGAGGAGGCCACCAAGGCAGCAGCGGGGATTGGCGAAGCCTTGATTACGACGGCGGCGGGGATGATTGTGGCGATTTTGGCCCTATTGGTCTTTCGCGTACTGGTGGCGCTCCAAGCCCAGCAGATGGACTATTTTTCCAACGTGGGGACCGAGTTGGAGTTGATCTACCGGCAGGAGTGGTACGAAGGGCGACGGCTAGAGGAGGGCTAGATGGTTCGGTTTCGTTCCCAACAGGCGCAGTCTCCCCTGCCGGAGGTGAACCTGATTCCAATGATGAATGCTATGCTGGCGATTTTGGCTTTTTTCGTGATTGTGGCCATGTCCCTGAGCAGCTTTCAAACCCTAGAGGTGCAATTACCCGCCTCGGAAGAGGCGATCGTGCCCCCGAACTTGCCCGATCCCCTGATCGCCACCCTCCAATCGGGGGGACAACTTCGTCTCAATGACCAGCCCACCAGTCCGGAGCAATTAATCACCGCCATGCGCACCTACCTCGCCGCCAATCCCCAGGGCAGTGTCCTGCTCCAGGCGGAGGCCCAAGTGCCCTATCGGGAGGTGATCCAACTCCTGGGAACGATGCAGGATGTGGGGGGCGATCGGGTGTCGTTGGCGATCGATGCATCGGAGTGACGCTAGGCGATCGCCCCTTAGTCCTGACGGGGGTGCGTTGCAGTTGAGTGGTGCGCTAACCAGCGGGTCAATTCTGCCGGTTGGGTAAAATCCAACAAAGCTTCACCCAAGGCTTCCAATGCCTCGATCGCCATGATTTGACGCACAACCTCGCTGTCCAGCACAAAGCTAGCAAAAAATGCCAGCAAGGATTCCAATTCGACCAATTGCTCATCCTGACGGAGCAGCCCCAAGGCCCGCTGGACGGTTGCCACTTCGCCCCCTGTTTCAAGATCGGCCTACTTGGTTAGACGACCACGATTAACGATGGTTCTTAGCCCGCAGTCCGCATTCGGATCACGGCGAGAATGTGATATAGTACAAAAAAACTTATATTATCCGCGCTAGGGACACTCAAGGGAACTTTGGGGGGGGAACTTATGGGACTTCCACCCGATCATAGGAAGGGGCGATCGTAAGCATCTGGTATTAATGCAGGTAGTGCTCACAGAGAGTGCCCATAGCGCTCAGCCGTGGTCAGTAGGTAGGACGGGGATAGCATGCAACAACAGTTTGAACTTAAATCCCAGCTTCGGGGGGTGCTGCCTTCCTTGGCGAGCCGCAGTGGGCAAGCCACCTTCGCCATTAGTGTATTGTTGGAGTCGCAACCAGGTCTGCTATACCTCCGTCCAGCCGCCGCCGCCCAACACCTGAGCTTGATTCCCCTCTCCCGGTGCGGAGATTGGGGGATGCCGGCCACAGCGATCGAATACACCTTTCCTCGGATTCGCTGGTTGCACTTGGCCTCGCCCCAGGGACCCCAACCTGTCATGATTCCAGTGCGGGAATTATTGGAATGGTTGCATTGGTTGGTGCATGAATTATCCTTTCATCCAGAGGATTTATATCCGACGATTTTGGATACGTTACGGCTGAACCCGGTGTTTATGCAAAGTATTGAGGCGGTCAGTGCCTTAAGCTTTTCCCAAATGGAGCACCTGTTTAACCGTATCCCCGCACTTTCATCTCTTTATGGCATAGATCTAGAGTTTTGGTATTTCGAGATCACGGCCCTTCTGGATGAATCGGATTCGGTGGAACGCTTGCCCTTTCGAGCAATCCCTGGTTTGATCTTGGCAAGCTTAGGGGCAGCCGCTTGTTGGGTTATGTAGACCCGGTGAGTCCGCAGGAAGGGGCTAACTCAGTGTCCCTAGGGCTGTATCCGGTTGCGATCGCGGATCACCTATGCTTTTGAAACAGAAACTTCCCGCCCTGATTGGCACCACCGTGATTGTGGCGGGCGGCATCGCTGCTTATTATTACCTCAAAGTCCAACCCACGGCGATCGCCGATCCCTTGGCGGCTGCCCAGGTGATGCCAGAATCCGTCGTGATGGCGACCTATGTCACCACGGCACCCAGTGCTTGGGGGGAATTACAAGCCTTTGGCACCCCTGCCGCCCAAGCGGCCCTCCGGCGGAATTTAGTTGCCCTGCAACCGGCATTACTGCGGGAGGCGAACCTGTCCTATGAGCAAGATATTCGCCCCTGGCTGAATGGTTTGATGATTGGCGTTCTCCCGGTTACCCCAACGGACTCCAGCCCTGACCCCAGTCTGGCCCCAGGTACGGTCCCCAGTCCCGACTCAAATACTGACCCGAATCCCGACCCGAATCCCGACCCCAGTCCGGCTTCCAGTACGGACTCCGCCCAGCGCCTACGCCCCCTGCTGCTGTTCGGGATCAAGGATCGGCGGCGGGCACTGCGCACGGCTAATAAGCTGCGGACGATCGCGGGGGTAACGATCGCGGAAAGCCTAGTCTCTGGGGTCACCCTCACGGAAATTGCCACACCGCGTGGGGTGACCTATACGGCAGTGCTGGGGGACTTCCTCGCCATCTCCCCGGAACGGGCAGTGCTAGAGCAGGCGATCGCGACTTACCGGGGGGAACATCCCAATTGGGTGAGCCAACCAGCAGTTGCAGACCTGCTAGCCCAGGATTGGGGAATGGAGAGGCCCCTGCTCCGGGTTTACCTGCCCGACTACCCCAATGCCCAACCTCAGATCCAGAGCGGGGGACCTCGCCTGCCGACCGCCTTGCCCGCCCTCCCCTGGTCAGTCGTCCAGTCCTTTGCCCTAGGGCTGGGGGTAGATGACGCGGGGCTACGGTTGCAGGCTATCACCCAACTGCGGGAAACGGCTCCGGGGGTAAACTACCAGCCTGCTTCTGGTCAGGTCTTGGCCCACTTGCCCAGTTCCACCCTGGCCCTGATCAGTGGTCAAAATTTGACCGCCCTCTGGTCTACCCTGGTTACCCCAACGGCAGGTGCGCCCCCCAGCCCGTGGCAAACTTTGCTGCGGCAAGCGGGCGATCGCTGGGGGATTGATGTCACCCAGGTGAATGTTGATTGGCTGGCGAGGGCCGAATTTGCCCTGGGGGCGATCGCGACGACGACGGATGCCAGCACACGCGGCTGGGGGGGAACACTGGTCCTGCAAGTGGCGGATCGGCCTGCGGCGGCAGCAACCCTGGCCCAACTGGATGCCCTAGCGATCGCCCGTGGTTACCAGGTGAATCAAACGACGATCGGCGATCGGCCTGTAACGACCTGGCAACATCCCCAAACCCTGCCCTGGTTAGGCTATGGCTGGCAGGACCCGGATGTGCTCTTTGTGGCTCTCAGCGGGGGACCCAACACGCTGGAGCAATTGGCCCTAGCCGCGACCCATCCCTTGAGTCAACAGCCGCACTGGCGATCGCTGATCCAGCAATTGCCAAGCCCGAATGCAGGCTATCTCTACCTGGATGTGGAGCAAATCACCACGCTCCTACAGTTAAATATGGCCCAGAATATTGGCCAGGATACGGCCCAGAATATTGCCCCTGGGGGTCCGCCACTCACGCTGGCGCAATCAGCGCCCCTGTTGCCCACGGATGCGATCGCGCTGTTGAATGCGGTCCAAGGCATTGGCCTCACGATCGCTTGGCCGCAACCGACACGGGGAGAAGTGACGATGGTGATGACGCTCAAGCGGCAACGCTAAGCCATTCGCTGGGATAATGCTGAAGGGGGTACCAACCCGTAGCCCTCGATCGTGACTGATCTATTGCTTTCTCCCTCGCAACCGCATGACTTTGAACCCCAGCCCTCTGGCCGCGACCGTCGTGGCAGAGCCATCCCCCATCCAGATCCCTGCCGATCGCCGCCTCCAGATTACCAATCTGACCACCCCTGACCAGGAGAGCGATCGCGCCCAGCACGAGGCTGAATCCGTGATGGCTGGACTGCGCCAGACCCCGAAAACGATTCCCTGTCGCTACTTTTACGACGATCGCGGTTCCCAGCTATTTGAACAAATTTGCCAACTGCCGGAATACTACCTCACCCGCACGGAAGCTCAGATTTTGCAGCAATCTGCATGGGCAATCGCCGAACTGACGGGTCCCTGTGAACTGGTAGAGTTGGGCAGTGGCAGTGCCCGCAAAACCCGCCATTTATTAGATGCCTATGATGCCCTGGATGGACCGCTCTACTATGCCCCGATCGACATCAGTGCCGGTATCCTAGCGACCAGCGCCCAGCAACTCCTCGCGGACTATCCCCGGCTTCAGGTCCGGGCCTGGGTGGCCACCTATGAGCACGCCCTCGCCAACCTACCACCCTCATCCTTGCCCAGTCGCATGATTTGTTTTGTGGGGAGCACGTTGGGTAATTTTTCCCCAGCGGCCTGCGATCGCTTCTTTCAGCACGTCAGCGCGGCCCTGCAACCGGGGGACTATTTTCTCCTAGGCGTTGACCTTCAGAAAGACGTGGCCATCCTGGAAGCGGCCTATAACGATCGTCAGGGGGTCACTGCTGCCTTTAACCTCAACGTGTTGGCACACCTGAATCAGCGTTTTGGGGGCAACTTTGCGGTTGAGCATTTCCAGCATCGCGCTCTGTACAATCCCCACGCTCACCAGATCGAAATGTACCTCGACTGTCAGCAAGCCCAAACCGTTCGTTTACAAGCGCTAGGGTTTGAAACCGCGATCGCCGCCGGAGAAGCGATCCTAACGGAGATCTCCCGCAAATTCGAGGTAACCGCCCTGATCGCCACCCTGCAAACCCACAACCTGCACCCCTGCCACATCTGGACCGATCCGCAACAGTGGTTTGGTCTGCTGCTCTGTCAACGGGGGGATTAAGGGGGGATAGTCAAGGGAAATCCTTAGGACTAACCACAACGTCACGAAGCCACAAAGTGACCCGAAGACCTGAGTGTAGTCCTCTGTCAGTCTTAAACTGTCGGGTTGCAGATACGGCCTTTTCCCTCCTGATGAGGTGCAATCATTGCCATTCTGGAAATCACGGGTAGGGGCGGGTTTACCGGCAAGGAGAGCCTCCCCCCCAACCCCCGCACGCGGGGGCAGGGGCATCCATAAAACCCGCCCCCTAGGGTTAGATACGGGACCCAACAGGGCGGGTTTATATCAAATTCAGAGTGTTAATTGTCAGAGGGCGGCTAAACCCGCCCCGACAGAATCCGGTTGCGGCGATCGGCTCTCTTCTCTTTTCTCTCTTCTCTCTTCTCAAAAGGATTGGGTGGCTAAACCCGCCCCGACAGAATCCGGTACTGTAGGCGCTAAGATCCTTTCTCCTGCGGAGACGCTACGCGAACGACAGGCTCAGGATGACCGGGACTCATCCGTGCGGGCTGAGCTGGTCGAAGCCCTAATCTTAAACTTGCCACGCTGATAACCTGGGTGTCTTGGGTGTCTGGGTGGTTCCGATGCGCCTCCCCATGAAGCTGAGACCTGCCCACACCTTAAATTGACGTGAGTTCGATAACAGCCCAATTGCCCTCACCCCCCAGCCCCCTCTTCCAAACGGGGCAAGAGTACAGCCTCATCAAGGTTTCAGGTCCCTCTCCCTGGGGAAGAGGGTTGGGGTGAGGGTCATGGAACTGACGTTAAATTGTGAAGAAATATTAAAACTTTCGCAATTGTTTAAGATTTCGCCACGCGTTGTGGGCAAGCTGGGAATAGGGTTGCGATACAGAAGTGTCATAGAAACTTGACCGAAACGATTGTCACCCTGGCCCCTTGCTGTCTTTGATTGTAGGAATCAAGTCTGATGCCGAAATCTGCTACCCTCCGTGAATATCCGCCCACTCATCATTTTCCGGCGCAGCCAGCCCAGTTAGAGCGCCATGAATTAGAGCAGGTATATCTTGAACTGCGGCAAAATTATAAAGGACTCGCCATCAGCCGGGGGCAATTTGCCGGTAAAGTCCAAAAGTTACGTCAGCGATTGGAAGTCCAGGATCAGCAATTAGCCCATGTGATGGAGGCCCTGGCCCGTGTCGCCCAAGAGAAACAGGAACTGTATGCTATCCTCGATGAGCTAGAGGCGGTCAGCCGTAGCCAAAAGGCATTGATTGATGAGGTCAAGGACGAGTTTGAGGTCATCAAAGCCGACAAAAGTCTGATTCTATTGGATCGGTTTAATCGCCTAGCACGGGCAGTCTACCGATTGTTAACCCACAACGTCATTCCACCTAAACCCCAATCACTGAAACCTGATGCTGATGACAGAACTCGTCAAGATCCGGCCAGCATTAATCGGGCCATCCTAGACGAATTCAATCGCTAACTCCCCGCTCCGATCGCTTCCCCTGATTGCGAGTGTCCGTTCTAGAGATCTAGAGATCACACCCATGCCGAAACAAGCACCTAAGCAGGTTGCTGCCCAACCAGCATCCCAACCGGTTGCGGTTGAAGTGGTTGCCCCGGTGACCTTACAGGATAGTTTTGACCTGACCCTGACTAAATTACAGGGTGTGAAACAACGGATGCAGGCGAGCGATCGCGAACTTTATCGAGCCGTTGGGGAATTTGCCACCGTGACCACCGCCACGGCCCAAGCCGCCGCCGATCTTTTGCAAGACATGACCGCCCCCGTGGCCCTCACAGCCGCTCACCCTGATAACCCGCCGCCCCCTCTCCGCGATCGCCTTCAGGCACGGCAAGCCATCCTCCGCCAAGAAGCCGACGAACTGCTGTGCACCGCCACCACTGATGCCGACATCGATCGCGCCCTCCGGTTGGAGCACCTGCTAGTCCACATCAAACAACGCTTGAGCGAACTGGAGCCTCCCGATCCACCGATCGCAAACTTATCCCAGCTAACCGTCAAAGAACTGCGCCAACTGGCCAAAGCCAAGGGTCTGAAAGTAGCAGCCAAAGCCACCAAACAGACCCTCATCCAGCAAATCCAGGCCACCCTCCCTTAGTGCCCCTTCGTGCCCTTCGTGCCTTAGTGGTTCATTTCACCAATCCGCTTAAACCGCGATCGGCCTCACATTCGCCGTCCGCGCCAACTGCTTCGCCAGATCCGACTCCTGCCAGGTTTGGCCATCCAGCGCCATCTGTTCAATCAAACTCGCCAGCCGCAGGGCCTTGAGGGCCTGTTCACCCCCCACCGAGGGTTGATTCCCCCCCCGCACACAGCCAACAAAATGCTCCAACTCCGCATGGAGCGGCTCAATGTTGCTGGTGTAGACCTTCTCGATCAGGCCATCCTGACGGTAGAGCACCTGACCATACTCCGTCATATAGTTGGCCGTTATTTGGCGATGGATCAGGATCTCATTATTGAGAAAATCCGCCTCCGTCAACGAATTCTTGCAATGGGCTGCGATCCGGCGAATCTTCCGATGGGTCACCTTGCTTGATGTCAACGTGGCCACAATTCCATTGGCAAACCCCAGCGTCGCCGTCACATAGTCCAGATAGCCCGAACTAGAGGTGCCGCTGCCACTAGCCGTCAGCTTCACCACCGGCGCCGCCGCCAACTCAATCATCAGGTCAATGTCATGGATCATGAGATCCAGCACCACCGACACATCATTGGCACGATCGGAATAGGGACTCATACGATGGGCTTCCAGGGCCAGCAATTCCTCGGTTTTGAGTACCTTACTCAATTCTTGGAATGCTGGGTTAAACCGCTCAATATGCCCCACTTGCAGAATACATTGATACTCCGCCGCCGCATTCACCAGCGACTCCGCTTCCGTGATGCTGGCCGCGATCGGTTTTTCGATCAGGACATGGACTCCCTGCTGCAAACAGGTCATGCCCACCGCATGGTGTAGCCGCGTTGGTACGGCAATACAAACCGCATCCACATGGGGCAACAGCTCGCGATAGTCCTCAAAAAACCGAACTCGATACTTGCTAGCGGTATTGATCCCACGCTCCATATTAATATCGGAGACGCCGACCAATTCCACATCCTTCAGCAAACTCAGCACACGGGTATGATGTTGGCCCATGTTGCCCACGCCAATCACCCCAATCCGAATCGGTTCGGGCTGGTTGCGCTGCATCTGAGTCTCCAAATGCGCTAATCCTCTTCGATTTTGCACTCCTGTATCTCCTCCACCACGGCTATGCAGCCAATAAGCATAAGTGCGACCTCAAACCATCCAGATAGTAACATAGCGACCTCATCTGTAAAGAATCTCTAAGCACACGATCGGTTCCCGCTAAAACCGTGCAATTGTGCAGCGGTGGGCCGGAACCAGGACATCTCCCTGCACCTAGGTATTTTTACACTATATTTATTGGCATTTCTTCAGATCTGCGGGGGATCAGGAGTTGGGGTCCCCTTCTATACTGAGAAGGATTACACATCAGAGCATTGCGCCCACGATCGTCCGTGTGCAGGCGAGCTAAGGATTATGAAACACACACTCTCTGTTCTGGTTGAAGATGAAGCGGGGGTGCTCTCCCGCATTGCCGGTTTGTTTGCCCGTCGGGGGTTCAACATCGAAAGTCTAGCCGTGGGGCCAGCGGAGCAACTGGGGGTCTCCCGCATTACGATGGTGGTGCCCGGTGACGACCAGGTGATTGAGCAACTGACCAAGCAACTCTATAAGCTGATCAATGTGCTCAAGGTGCAGGATGTGACGGAAGTACCCTGCGTTGAACGGGAGTTGATGCTGGTGAAGGTGAACGCCCCCAGTACCAGCCGGACGGAGGTCCTGGAAATTGCCCAGATTTTCCGGGCGCGGGCGGTGGACGTGTCGGACGACTCCCTGATCCTGGAGGTGGTGGGTGATCCCGGCAAGATGGTCGCGATCGTGCAAATGTTGCAAAAGTTCGGCATTCGTGAGATCGCCCGCACGGGTAAGATTGTCCTGACCCGCGAGTCCGGCGTGAATACTGAGTTACTGAAATCCCTCGAAGCGCGGCTAGGGGGAAAGGTCTAGGCCGATCGCGGTTAACGGGATGCTGGGTTAGCGTTCCTTTGATATCCTGAGGCAGTTGCCTCTGGTTACTGGTCGCTGGCCCGCCGGAATCCTGTATGCCCACTGTGTCGCGATCGTGGTTTTTACGCCAATTCCTGTTGGGAAGTGGGAGCGTACTGCTGCTAGCCAATTGCCAAGTGCGTTTGCCCCGGCAGGCAACAGGGTCCGCAGGGGTCACCCTCGTGATTGCGACCGATCCCGTCTTCCCCCCCTTCCAGTGGCGCACCCCAGAGGGCGATTTTCAGGGCTTTGATATTGATCTAATGCGGCTGATCGGCCAAACGGCGGGGGTCAATATTCGCTTTCAGAGCTTGCCCCTCGATCGCATGGTGCCCGCATTGAATCTGGGGGTTGCCGATGCAGCGATTAGTGCCATTTTGATTACGGCGGAAGCCCTAGCGCAGGTCAGCTTTTCCCGACCCTACTTTCGCACCGGGTTGACGATCGCCCACCGCAAGAGTGACCCCGACCTAACAACACCAGAAAGCCTCAAAGGTAAACGGATCGCTGTGCAACGAAATAGCTGGGGGGCCAAGTGGGTGGAATCCTGGTCAGACAGTCGCATTTTCCTGTCGGGGAGCGTAGCCCTGGCCCTAGCATCCCTGGTGAAACAGGAGGTGGATGGGGTGATCCATGAGGCCCCCATTCTTCAATTCTTCACTCAGCAGCCAGAATGGGCAGAGATTGCCGTTGTCCGGGAATGGTTAACGGAGGCGTTTTATGGCATTGCTGTGCCAAAGACATCACCAACGGTGGCGATCGTCAACCAAGCCCTGGCCACGCTGATTGAGAATGGCAGCTATAACACCCTCTATCAACACTGGTTCCAAAGTCCCGCCCCCGATTTACCGGAGGTTGTCCCCCTGGTGGGTGCCCAACTGGTGAAATAGGGTGGCCAAAATCGTATTGGAGAAGAGGAACCCTTCGGGATCGCTGAGGCGAATGGTTTGGGGTTGGGCCAGGGGGATCAGTTCAACCCAACCCTGGGCTTGGAAGGGGGCTAGGGTGTTCAGGAGCATGGTCACCACTGAGGGACCAAACTGCTGCCGGAGGGGAGCGATCGGCAAGCCCTCGCGGAGACGCAGCCCCAACATGAGGGTGTCTAGCAAGGTGTCCAGTCCCATGTCTAGGCCAGTGTCTAGTCCCATGTCTAGACCATTGTCCAGTCTAGTATCCCGTCCAGCGTCTAGCCGCCGATTCCCGCAGGGATCGCTTCGCGCATCGTGGGGGGGGTTAGCCAAGGCCACGGTTGGGGCAGGGCCAGGGACTAGGGTGGCTGGGGAATTAGCCAGGGTCTTCACCCAGGTGGCGTAGTCGGCAGTGGTGCGGGGGCGGGTGAAGCGATCGCCGTCCAGATAACTGGCCGCCCCCATACCAAAACCGTAAAAGGGGCGATTTTCCCAATAGACGCGGTTATGGCGGCACTGGTAGCCCGGTTGGGCATAGTTGGAGATTTCATAATGCTCATAGCCAGCGGCGGTGAGGGTGTGCTGGGCAAGGCGATACATCTCCGCCGTCAGAGTATCACTGGGAAGGGGCGCGGCACCGGGTTGATAACGGCGACTAAAGGCGGTGCCCGGTTCGATCGTTAAATCATAGGTGGACAGGTGGGGGGGACGGTAGGCGATCGCCCGTTGCAAGGAAGCCTGCCAATCCGCCAGGGTTTGGCCCGGTAGACCCGAGATCAGGTCCAAACTGAAGTTTTCCACCCCGGTCCGCTCTAGGTCCGCGATCGCCTGCACCACGTCGGCTACACGATGGGTCCTGCCACAGGCGGCGAGGAGGTCATCCTGGAATGCCTGGACCCCCAAGCTGAACCGATTCACCCCCAGCGATCGATAGCCCTGAAGTTGGGCCAGATCGAAGGTGCCGGGATCAATCTCCATTGAAATTTCCGCCGTTGCCGCCAGACCAAATTGGCGATCGAGGGCACGCAGGAGCCGTTCCAATTGGGCAACTGACACCAGGGAGGGGGTCCCACCGCCAAAAAACACCGTCTCTAGGGCCGCTCCACGCGAGGGGGTTAGGCGAATCTCTTGCTCCAGAACCGTGAGGTATTGGCGAATGGTGCCCGATGCTTCCCCCCGTCGTCGATCGCCTAGGACAGTAATGGCAAAGTCGCAATAGTAACAGCGCCGCCGACAGAAGGGGAGATGGACATAGGCAGCGGTGACGGGATCAGTCATTGGGAAGTTTGGGCATCGACAAGTTTGGGCATCGGCAAGTTTGGAGCGGGGCCGCTGTCCTGCCAGGACGGCTTTACAGCTTACAGCTTAACCGTTAAAACAGAAGCATGGACCAAGCCACCCGCGATCGTTGCCAGCCCCGGCATCGTGGTTGTGTCAACCCCACCCATACCCCTGCGCCCCTAACCCTGTGCCCCTAGCTTTGCGCCCATAACCATGCACCAAACCCCGTAACCATGCACCAAACCTTTGATGCGGCCCTGGAAACGAATCTGCTCCATGCCAACCAAGCCGGAGCCGACCATAACCGTGCCCACTTCGATCGCTGGGGAATCACCTGCCTGAACCTGATGAGCAGCCCCGGTGCCGGGAAGACGGTTCTCCTAGAGCGAACCCTGGCGGCCTTGTCCTCCCGGTTGCGGATGGCCGTGATTGAGGGTGACATGACCACGGAGTTAGATGCCGATCGTCTGCGCCAGTCGGGGGTGCCGGTGTTTGCAATTAGTACGGGTCGTGCCTGCCATCTCGATGCCCACATGGTGGCGGGGGGGATTCACCGGCTGGAGCATGAACTCGACCCCCATAGCCTAGATTTGGTCTGGGTGGAAAATGTCGGCAATCTGGTCTGCCCCGCCGAGTTTGAGGTGGGGGAACACGCCAAGGTGGCCCTGTTGAGCGTAACCGAGGGGGAAGACAAGCCGCTCAAGTATCCGATTATGTTCCATGAAGCCGATTGCCTGCTGATTACCAAGCTGGATTTGGCCCCCTATGTGGAGATTAATCTGGAGAAACTGGTGTCGAATGTTCGCCAGATTAATCCCACGGTGACGATGTTGCCCCTGTCAGCCAAAACGGGTGAGGGGTTAGAGGCTTGGTTGGACTGGGTACAGGCGATGGTGTGTCAAACCACTGAGCGTCAAACCGCTGCGTGTCAAACCGCTGAGCGTTATTCATGACCGGCAGTTTTGATCAGGCGATCGCGCGTCAACCCTCGGACCAGCAAAATTCAGCCCAGTGGACGACGGCTTCCCCATAGCCCGGTATCCACACCACCCAGGTTTCTGGTCCCTCCTGACAGAGTAGGAGGGCTTCGTCTTCACTGAGGGGATGGGGCGACTGGCAAAGACGGACCCAACACTGGGCAAGGGGCGGGGCAGACAGTTGTGGCGGCTGGCTGGTAAAAATACCCTGCCACGGCTTGCGGACTGAGGGGGAAACAGCAGAGGGCGACGGGGTTGGGGTGAGTGCGATCATGAGCTTAGCCCGGTTATGGATATTTCTGTATTTAAGACTACAGAATTGGGTTTTGTCAGGAAATTTGCATAAATTTACGATCGTGGGTCTGGAGACTGCTAGATACAGCTAGGTAGGGTTGGGTGCAGCACTTGCGGCATTTTGTCTGACGTTTGTAGTAGCGACTTTAGTCGCCCCACCCCCTGTCTTGGACGTTTCTCCCCCCACTTACATAAAAATTTTTAGCTGCCTTCTCCGTATTTTTCGGTAACTCCCGATAAAGCTCGTATGATTGAAACAGTGGATATACGGATAACAAATACACAATATACGGGGACACAATCGTCATGGCTCAACTCCTAGCAACCGCCGATCGCCCCATTGTGGATGGCACCCCCGCGAACGATCGCATCTATGGCAGTCCAGGGGACGACACGTTACGGGGCTATGCTGGGAATGATCGGCTCCAGGGGCGGGGCGGGAATGATTTGCTGGAGGGGGGGATGGTAACGATACCCTCATTGGTGGCGTGGGAGCCGATATCTTCATGGGCGGAGCCGGGGCCGATGTCTTTGTTCTGCAAATTAACAACGAAGGGATTGACCTGATTACGGACTTTAATCCAGACGAAGATAAATTAGATTTTCTGGGTGATCTCCCGATCGATCGTTTTTGGTTTCAAGCTGGGACCAACGAGAATACGGGCAGTACGATGATCGTGGACTCGTTGACGGGGGAAACGATCGCGATCGTGTTGGGAGTCGCGATCGATGCGAGGCGGTGTTAACCCGTGAGACGCGATCGCCAGAACTAGCGGAAGCCTTGGCCGAAGCGGAGGAAGGCCCCTCTGTCCCCTTGCTCTTGGCGAGTGCCCCCCTAGGGGAAGCGTTGCCCCTCCTCAGCCTTGGGAATGCCCCGATCCCTCGCCCGATCGATCCGCCGACTGACCCACCGACTGACCCACCGACTGATCCGCCGACCGACCCGCCGCCACCACGCCTAGATTTAACAGGACGGCTATCGGCTAGCTCAACGGCATTTGGCGGGGGGGGAGGTGCTCCGAGTGTGCAAGCGGTGAATAGTCCGTGGACTTCTGCTGAGGATTTCGTCAATAACCTCAGGGCACAATATGAAGCTGGACTCATTACGGAGGAGCAAATGGGGGCCGCGATCGGTCAGTATTTTTCTGAACGCGCCTCTAGACCGGGGTGGGCAGAGAGTATCGACAATTTCACGATCGAAGAAAGGGACAATGGCGAATATTTTGCCACCTTTTCGTACACAGAAGGTTCCTTTGCCGAGCGCGTAGACTTTGCGATCGATCCCAATGATTTTAGTGGTCTAGGCTTTAGCAAGCAGCTTTATTTTGTGGAAGAGATTGGGGCGAATAATCGTTTTGAGCTAGATTTTATTGAGGGCGGCTATTCCAGAAGCACAGCCATTTTTGGGGATCTTGTCGGTTCGGTTACAGTTCGCTATACCTACGCTGAACCGATCGCCGATCCCATTACCAATCCTAGTGGGGCAAACTTAAACGCACCAACGCAAGGGGGGGGCGATACCTATAACACCAGCACCTGGGACGACTTTGAAGCGGATGCCTATGGCTGGACCGCCACTGATCACGACTTCCGGATTGGTAACCTTTCCGCCCCTGCTTTGCAGTTTGGTTTCCAGTTAGATATCCCGATGCATTTCGCTGCCAATAATCTGAATCCGGGGGATCAGATGGAGGTGAGTGTGGATTACAGTACCTTTGGACAACCGATTTCTGGGTTTGTCTTTTTCCCGGAGACCCAACCCACCCTGATCCCAGAACAGACTGACCCCGTTTCAGCTACCCTGATCAGACCGACGACCTTCACCCCAGGCATTCCGACCACGACCTTGGAACTAGCGGTGGTCTAATTGCGAGGACTGGCGAATAGGGGGGCACCACGGTTAGCTGTGAGGGATGTCTGAGGGGCGATCGCGCGTCTCTAGATCTCGATAGTTGCAAACAATTCCTATTGTGGCCAACTGGGTCGCCGTCAGTGGTGTGGCCGTGCCCGTGCCTTGGTGCTGAAATAGGGCCGTAAAGCCGCCTGCCCCTAACCCCGCTTGGGGAAACAGTCGATAACAGGGCATCGCCGTTAGGGCCGACTGAAACGCCTGGAGCGCCGGGACACGACAGGGCTGCAAGTGGGGAAACCGATCGCGTAACCAGTCGCAAACCTGTTCATTCTCGGCGGGGGAATAGGCACAGGTCATATAGGCGAGATATCCCCCCGGTTTGACCAGTTGGGCCGCATTGGCAAGGATGCGTTTCTGGCGATTAGCGTTTTTATTGATGGTCACGGGATGAAAACACCCCGGTGCCGCTTCCCCTTTAGCGAGGAGAGATTGGCCGGTACAGGGGGCATCGACGATCACCACATCGGCAGTTGCGGGTAAAGCCTGGGCCAGGACTTGCGAGTCCCGATGACTCACGATCGCGGGTTGGATGTGACACCGTTTGAGATTACTGACCAACATCCCCAAGCGCTTGCCGATCGTCTCATTGCTCAGCAAGACCTGGGGACGTAGGCCCACTGCGGCCAGAATACTTTTGCCTCCCGGTGCCGCGCACACATCAATCACCGTCTGGACCGGTTGGGGCACGGTTAACACGGGATAGGCGGCAAATACGGACGAAAAATCCAGGCAATAGTAGGCCCCCTGCTCATGGAGGGGATGCTGACCGGGGCGGGTATTGGCGGGCACGCGATCGACAAATGCTGGTTGCCAGTCTAGGGGCGGTGCCACCGCGAAGGGAACGGGATCAGGCCGCGGTTGACACCAGACAATCGCCGATGGCACGGGTTGGGGCTGGGTGAGGGCCTTGAGCCAGCGTACTTGTTCTGCCCCATCAACGAAGAGCGATCGGGCCAACTTTTGCATCAGACGAGGATAGGTCACACCTTACTGCACTAGAGCCAAAAGCGCGTATTGAGGACCGTAGTCCGGGCATTAGCGGGATTCATCGGCACTCGTCCCGTGCGGATACACTCCCACATGTGATCAAACACCAAACCAGGCGCACCATTGCGATCAGCGCTGAAATAGCCATGTCCCGTGGGCGGATCATAGCGATTGTTGAAGTCATCACAGTCGATCGCATACACATTGCGAGGCACACGATCCATGCGTTCGGGTCCCGTATGGCCTAGGCGGCGCGACGCAATCATATTGCCGACATTAGCTACCTTACTGGCTCGGAGGGCTAAATCATCTGCCGCATAGTAAACCACCACATTGCGGGCCGCATCGGGAATATGCTGGCCTTCTTGACCCGGTTCTAGGGCTTCGTTGAGCACATCGGGAGCTGCCATAAAGATATTGCGGAAGATTTGGGGAATGCCGCCAAATTGATAGTATTCTGCCGCCCGTCCCAGGGCACCCCGCAATACCCGGTTCCCCATTGAATGGGCCAGGATATTAATCCACTTCAGACAAGGATTTTGGAGCGTACTGTTCTGCTGCCGCCATTCCAGAAATTTTTCGAGCAGGCGCATGAAGGCCATATCACTGGCATCGGCTGACTTTTGATCATCAAAATAATCCCGCACTATCCCAACATTATTACCACAGGGCCAAATGATCGGAATGACCAAGACCGCATTGGGAGATTTTTGATTAAATAAGCGCTGCAATTCAGCCGTTGTTCGGAAAACGGATGACTCCGGAAAACTGGAAAACCCATGAATATACAGCAAGACTTGCTCAACCGGACTTTCCCGAATCGCGGTGAAAAAAGCACGATTGCCAATTTCCCGATAATCGTTCTCGCGACGGCGCTGGCAAAAGTAAACCGATTGTTCGGCCTGGTTATTTTGCAAGGCAAACGTGAGCGATCGCGGAATTTGGAAGGTGCCATTTGGGGTGAGGGGCGTGGGTCCCTCGTTAAATACCCGATTGGTGACAAATAACATCGGTTAAATACCTCCTGGTGCCGGTCTGATCTGGCCGGTCAAGTTAACCCTATCCCTGCAAGGACCGTCGCTGCCGTTCGGATAGGCGGGTCACGTAATCGACGATCGCCGGATAGGCGCTGAAGTCCAACTTCAGCAAGGTAACCCCGTAGATCAGCATTGAGCCAACGGCCACATCCACCACACTAAAGTTATCGCCTAGCAAAAAGGGATGCTGCGCCAAAATCGCGTCGATCGCAGGTAACTGTTTCGGAATCTCCCGCTCCCGGTTGGCCTCGATGAACAGGGCCGGTCCCAGGGTGGCATTGGCGTAGAGAACCCATTGGGTCGCGATCGCCCGTTCTGGCAAGGAAGTGGGCAGGTGTCCATGCTTCTCCGCCAAGTACAGCAGAATGGCCCCCGATTCCCACAGAATAAAGCCCTCATCGTCGATCGCCGGGAGCTTGCCGATCGGGTTAACCGCCAAATAGGAGGGCTGGCGATGTTCACCCGCTTGCAGATCCAGCATCACGAGTTCATAGGGAATTTGGTATTCCGCGAGGAACCACTGCACAATGGCCGAACGACTGCGAACCGCACCGTAAAGTTTTAGCATAGGGATCAGGGTAAAGTGGGTTTGGCTAGGAGGGGATGCCGGATGCCTTACCCCAAGATACAGCGAAACGTTAAATTCCTATTGAACATGACCTCTGCCTCCCTAATTTCCGCCATCCCGATCGACCAGATCCGCTATAACAACCAGGGCCTTGTCCCCGCGATCGTCCAAGACTACTTAGACGGCACCGTGCTGATGATGGCCTGGATGAACCGGGAGTCGTTGCAAAAAACCCTGGAAACGGGGCAAACCTGGTTCTGGAGTCGATCGCGGGCGGAACTGTGGCCGAAGGGCGCAACCTCTGGGCACACGCAGCAGGTGAAAACCATTCGTTACGACTGCGATAGCGACGCGCTCCTAGTCACCGTGGAGCAGATTGGCGACATTGCCTGCCATACGGGGGAACGCAGTTGCTTCCACCAGATCGACGGGGAGATTGTGCCCCCGCCCGCTGATACCCTATCCCAGGTGTTCCAGGTTGTCTGCGATCGGCGCGACCACCCCAACCCCGACTCCTACACCTGCAAACTCCTCGCTGGAGGAGATAACAAAATCCTCAAAAAAATTGGCGAAGAAGCTGCCGAAGTGGTTATGGCCTGCAAGGACGATGATCCCGATCAGATTGCGGGTGAAGTGGCGGACTTGTTCTACCACACCTTGGTTGCCCTCGCCCAGCACCACGTAGACCTGAAAGCGGTTTACCGCAAGCTCCAAGCACGGCGACGTTAATCCTTGCTGAGAAATGAGAAATGAGAGGTGAGAAGTGAGAGGTGAGAAGTGAGAAGAGGAAATGTTAAAGGGATGGGGTGAAGTATGAAAACTAAGGTTAAGAAGAAGAATTTTTCTAGTTTTACCTATGCGGAGGCGTTTAGGTATGTGGGGATTCAAACCCTAGAACCTTGGGTATTCTCGGTAGAGCCGATCGTGCCGAGTGAGTTTTTTCAGGAAAATCTGAGACAGATCTCTGAGGTATTTGACTTGCAAAGTGGGGAGGAGTCGAAAAAATTATTAATTGATGCAATTTGTCAGGAATCTCTTCGACAATTTAAGTATTTGAAAATTTGGAAGGCGGCTCCCCTATCGGATGAATATACGACGGGATATGTAGACTATTTGATGGCGGAACGCAAGGCTTATCTAGAAGCTCCCTTTCTGTGTATTATGGAAGCGAAGAAGGATGATTTTGAGCAAGGGCTGGCCCAATGTTTACCAGCGATGAGGGCCTGTCAGTATAACAATCAAATCTTAGGAAAAAATCTAGATATCTATGGCATTGTTACCAATGGACAAGGCTGGCAATTCTATCGGCTGAGTCTAAACAAAGCTGTATATGGATCGGATTTATATGCGATCGGCAATCTGCCGCAATTACTGGGAATTCTCTATCATATTTTCCAACAATGCGAAGCAAATTTACTGCCATTTTTAGGAGAATAAACTGGAATACTTAATGAAGATGCTTAATGAAGCAGTGACGGGGAGCATTGATATGTCGTCTAGTCTTTATGCAACTGATTTTTATACTTGGGTATTGGAACAGGTTAAGTTACTTAAAAAAGGAGATTTTCAACAGCTTGCGGACGTGATCTAGTACGGCTAGAGACTCCTCTAGACGATGAAGATTTACCGAGAAATTGCCCCTATACCTTAGAACAACTGCTGGATGCAGAATTTCCTTCTGATTTGAATACAGTTAGCGGTGCTTTATGCCCTCCAACGCTAACGGGTCCCGACGATGTGCCCTGACGTATCTGGGTGGCTGCCCACTCCCGACGCTTCCAAGTGTTTGACCAACGTGGCGATCGATAGCGGCCCCTGCAAATGCCCCCAGGGTAAGGGTTGTGCCAGCGACCACGGCTCATGCACATAAAATTCCAGCGGCGGTACGTGTCCCCGCAGTTCCTTGAAAGCACGGCGGTAGCTACCCAAACTGTCGCCATAGTGGCGCACCCGCTCCAACAGATGGCCCAAGCGCCGATCGCCCCTGGCAATCAATGCCTGGATGACCGACCAGTTATAGCTCTCCGGACGGAAATCAATCCCGTGGGGGCGCAGTTTTTTTTGCAGAAATTGCAGGCGCTTTGCCGCCTGGGGATTCACCCCAAACCACTGGAACGGTGTCTGGGCCTTGGGGACAAAGGTACTGCATCCCAACGTGAGGCGTAGACCGGGTGCCGCCTGCTTCAAACTCAGCAGCATCGCCACGGTTTGTTCCAGGTCGTCCATCTGCTCATCGGGAATGCCCACCATGCCGTAAAGCTTCAGGCTTCTGAGACCCCCCGCTTGGGCCTGGACTGCCGCCGCCAGAATCTCCTCATTCTCGAGTTTCTTGTTCACAATTTGGCGAATCCGGGCCGAGCCACTTTCCACTGCGATCGTGATCGACTTGGCCCCGTGTTTCACCAGCGTCCGGACCAGTTTTTCCGTCACCGTATTCGTCCGCACCGATGCGAGGCTGAGGCGCACTTGGTCATAATCCGGGCGATCGAGATAATCCAGTAGATCACCAAACTCTGGGTGTTGGGTCACCGATGCCCCCAGTAACCCCAGCCGATCGGTCACTTGTAAGCCCCGTTCAATCGCCGGGATCAGACTCCCTGTCACCGACGCGGTCCGAAAGGGCAAGGTCAGATAGCTGGCCAAACAGAAGCGACACAGTTCCGGACAACTGCGCACCACTTCCACCATATAGATACTTTCCCAGGCGGCATATTCGGTCACCACCGTTGAGGCGGAGAGGACATTCCCCCGGTAGGTTTGTTTGGTCACTTGCGCGGGAACATCAGCTTGGCCGGGCGTAATCGCGGCGATCGGGCCATCGGGGCTGACGTAGGTCACCGCGTAGAGACTGGGCACATAGAGGCCGGAAACCTGGGCTAAGTGCCGGAGTACGCGATCGCGGGTGGCCCCCCGTACCTGTTGATAAGCCTCAATCAACGCTGGAATCAGGACCTCCCCATCCCCCAGCAACACCAGATCGAAGTAATCGGCAAAGGGTTCCGGGTTAGCCGTGAGGACCGGTCCCCCCCCAAAGACGAGAGGATGGGCCGCCGTGCGATCGCGGGCGTGGAGGGGAATCGCCAAGTGTTCCAGAAGACTCAGCACATTGGCATAATCCAACTCCCAGGACAGGGAAATCCCTAGCAGGGCCGGCGATCGCGGCAGGGGTTCAGCCCCATCGGTAAACAGCCGACTGACCTGAACATCGGGGCGACTGGCCAGCATCGCCCACACGACCTGATAGCCCAAGCTGGTAATGCCAACGCTGTAGGTATTGGGAAAGGCAAAGACGATCGGAATCGCCTCGCGATCGGGGGAGGCGGGGGTAAACAGTAGCCGTTCAGCCGCAAAGGGGGGAGAAATCACGGAGGGGGGAGGCAGAGGGATCGTTAAAATATCTTAATATTTAGCCCGATCTTTGCGAGATCTACGGACGTTATCCCCAATGGAGCGGGGTACTCTGGAAACAGGACAGGCGATCGTATGTAGGTGGAAATCCATGCCATCGAATCAGGGAAAAACCGATCGCAAGCCTAGGAAAATCGGGCGCTGGCGTCAGGATCCGGTCAGCTATACTAAGTCCAGTAGCGTGACCCGATCGCTCGAGCCAGCAGGCTCCGTAGGATCACACAGTGAGCGGACCGTTAGCAGGCGAGCGCAATGCCCCTGATCGGACCCCGATCGGTCAACGGCACGGTCAACAGCACGGTCAGGTCGTCTCAGTGGTTGCATCTGTTATTCTACCTGGGGGAAGTCTCTACCGTCGGAATCATGCCAAGAGCCTTGGGAGGCCAAGAGGATTATATGAATTTCCCGGCTCACTACCAATATGAAGGGAATACGGTCAACTTCTCCGGTGGAGAGCGACGATCGGCATTGCGTTTGCTGCACCAGTTGCAGGGAACGGAATCGATTGCCCATATTGAGGCAGAACATCGACGGGCCGAAGCGGAGCGTTCCCTACGGCAGGGGACGGAGCAACAGCAAGGTCGCCAGTTTACCGAGGCCCTTGCCCAGTTTAAGCAGGCCCTTTCCCTATACCAAAGTCTGGAGGACATCGGGGGGGTACTCAAGGCGTTGGGGGGGATGAGTAGCGCCAGTTATGGTTTGAAGCACTACGAACAAGCGGTGCAGTATGCCCAACAGCGGCTCGAGTTGGCGGCCCATGTCCAGGATTTTCGGAGTGAGAATCAGGCCCTGGGACTGCTGGGAAATGCCTTTCGGCACCTCGGCCAGATGGATCAGGCGATCGCGTATCAGGAAAAAGCCTTGATTCTGGCCCGTAAGCTCCAGGATAAGCGAGCGGAGGCCGCAGCGCTCAATAATCTGGGATTGGTCTATAAGGCCCAAGGGGATCTGGAAAAGGCTACGCTGTACCAGCAACAAAGTCTGGAAATTGCCCAGGAAGCGAAGGATCACCAAGTCGCCAAACAAGTCCTGCGGAATTTGGGGAATACCTACCATGCCTTGGGGGACTACGATCGCACGATCGCCTACAATGCCGAACGGCTCAAGATTGCCCAAACCAATGGGGATGAGCGCACAGAGGCCCAAATTTTGCGCAACCTGGAAAATGCCTGCTATTCAGTCAATGACTATCCCCAGGTGATTGCCTATGCCCAACGGCGGCAGGAAATTGCCCATAAGTTGGGCGATCGGCGCATGGAGGAGCAAGCCTGGGGCAGCATGGGGGTGGCCTATGATGCGATGGGCCAATATGCAGAAGCAATTACCTGTTATGAACATCGGCTCCTGTTGGCACGGGAATTAAAGGATCGGCGGGTGGAGCGGCAAGCCTTGGGGAGTCTTCAGGTCAATTGCCACGCGATCGGTGATTATGCCAAGGCGGCTCAATATCAGCAGGATAGTGCCTGAGGCTGCAATTGGGGATGACGGCAGGGGATCGCGGTGAGGGCATGACCGATCGTGGTCATGCTCGCGCCCATCTAACCTCAACCCGCACCGCCACGGGCTTTGATTTTGGTGAGCAGCCGATCGCAGTCGAAATATTGATCCATCATCTCGCCAATACACTGTACCTTGGCCTGTTCATTCAGGCGGGTTTGCCGAAAAGTGCGATTAATAATTTCCACCGTGGTTAATGTATCGAGTTGAACAGAAAGGATGGGCGTTTCCAGTTCTTCTGCCCGGGCCAAGACATCGGCAGGGGGGGGCAGGTGTCCCGTTAGGATCAGGCACTGGGTGGAGGTTTCCAAGGCAGCGAGTTGAATATCAGTCCGATCGCTCCCCGTGACGACTGCCATATTGTGCCCCTTGCGGAAATATTCCAGGGCCGAGTTGACATTCATCGCCCCGATCTTGAGCATTTCCACCATCAGACCCAGGCGATCGGGACGGCACAAAACCTCCGCCTGCAACTGGCGAACCAATTCCGCCACACTGACACTGCGCAATAGGGGATTGCTGGGAAGCGCTCCCAATACCGTCACCCCCTCTCTATCCAGGAAGGGCGTTAACACCTGCTCAACCTCGGCCATCAGGTCCGGGGGAATATCATTGAGAATTACCCCCATCAACCGATCGCCCAGGCGATCGCGGGCATAGAGCAGTGCATCCACCACTCGCAGCGAATTACACCGCGTCACCAGCAGGACATTCGCGTCCAACGCCGCCGCCAACTGGACCAAGGAAAGTTCCAAGAGTCGCCCCTCCGTCGAAATCCCAGAGGGACCTTCCAGGAGGATCAGATCTTCGCCCTGGGGGGTTAAGAGGGTCCGCAATGGCTGCCTATAGGTGGGGTGATCGGGGGCCTGCATCTGTCGGGTGAGGGTAGGAGCATCCTGAAACGCGATCGGGGGGTAGAAGCGATTGGCTGCCAAGGCCAGGGATTCAACCACAAACTGCATATCCTCATCCACCCCCGCAACCGTGGCACTGAGACACGTCCCCAGGGGTTTGCCATAGGCAATATCCATACCCCGCCCCTTCAGCTGGTGGGCTAACCCTAAGATAGTCGCTGATTTGCCACTATACGTTTCAGTGGAACCGACGAGCAAATACGGCGTTACGCTTGGCACACCTCACTCCTTCCAAATCCTACTGGGTTAAACTGCCCCACATGATCTTTCCCATTCTAGGGGAGACAGGAACCCAGAGATAGAAATTCGCAGCGGATCAGGTCACCGGGGCAACCTCAGGCATCCATATTCAAGAGCTTGCGATAGAAGGAGGGCGGAAAGTCTGCGACTTGGTTACGACGATAGTGGACAAAGGCATCAATCAGAAAGTCGATCAGTTCATGACTCTTCATCGAGGTTTGGTAGCTGAGATCAGCCTTGCCATCAAACTGTACCCGACAGCGCGTCATTTGGAGGGGTAGGGAGGCCACTTCCCAGGAGGCAATAAAGGGAATACTTTCTCCTCCCTCGATCCGCCGTTCCCCTTCCAGGGAACCTTCCTGGTAAAGACTAATGGCGTAGGGAAGCGCATTGCGCCGACTTCCCTGGTAGTAAGGTTGGTAGATCATGACCTTTTCAGGGGCTGCGGCCTTGGGTTGATTGATGGGCATCTACCTCACCTCTTCACAGTACATCCAGGGTTCAGGACAAAACCGTCGCTGGCGTTGCGACGGATGCAGTGCCGATGCAGGGCAGGGGGATTGCACCCGTACTCAGCCGCCAAACTAGTGACAGGGGATGGTGCCAGCTTAGTTTGCGCCGAGCCAGGTTGACATCTGAGCATGGGTAGCATCGCCTGCTACCCTCCTGACAGCATAACCGGGGTACGACAGGATGACTAGGCTGCAACAATCCCGTGACCTTGAAGTAATAACGAATGATACTCACCAGGTTACCCTTCATAGCGGCCTGTGAGAACAGGGGGATGATCCCCTTTGGCCAATTTTTTCGTAAATTTTTATCGCTGCCCGCCGCCGATCGCCCATTTTGGGGGATGATCGCGACTCGCACTAAGAAGCAGGCCAAGGTTGGCTAAAATAAAACAGCCCTTGCTGTCCAGTTGGGCATCAGGGGGGTGTACCTAAGGGGGGTTAAAGTAAGTCGCCTATGTCGGAGCCGTCTTTGTCGGAGCAGTCTTGGGCCGAACATCCTGCTTACCGGATGGGTGATCCTGCGGCGATCGCGCCAGATGAGCCAAGCACTGGCTCTCCAGAGACGGGGGGAAAACCCTTGGATCGTCGCCGCCAAAAAGCGGCGGTGTTGCTGACGGTGGTTTGGGGCAGTACGATCGCGCTCCACTGGGTTTCCTGGGGACTGTGGCTAGTTCTGGGCCTCACCACCCTGATGGGGGTTCATGCGTTACGGGTTTTGTGGGTGCGTCCCCATCCGGCTCCCCGACCGTTAGATCTCGACGATCTCCAAGACTGTCCCTACGTTTCGCTCCTGGTGGCTGCCAAGAATGAAGAGGCGGTGATTGCCCAACTGGTGGAATCTCTCTGTCAACTGGACTATCCCCGCGATCGCTATGATCTGTGGATTATTGATGACAATAGCAGCGACCAAACCCCGGTCATCCTGACCCAGTTAGCCCAGAAGTATAGCCATTTGCGCGTGCTCCGCCGGGGACCAGAGGCCGGTGGCGGGAAGTCCGGTGCTCTCAACCAGGCGTGGCCCCAGGCTGCTGGTGAGATTTTGGCCGTCTTTGATGCCGATGCCCAGGTCCCGGCTGACTTGCTGCGGCGGGTGTTGCCCTGGTTTGCCCAGGAACGGGTGGGAGCGGTCCAGGTCCGCAAGGCGATCGCCAACGCCAGCCATAACTTTTGGACCCGCAATCAGGCGGCGGAGATGGCCCTGGATAGTTGTGTGCAACAACAGCGGATCGCGATCGGGGGCATTGGGGAATTGCGCGGGAATGGCCAATTTGTGCGTCGCCGTGCCCTGGAGTCCTGTGGCGGCTTTAACGAAGCGACCATTACCGATGATCTGGATCTCACCCTCCATCTGCACATCCAGGGGTGGGATATCGAATTCTTCAATGAGGTGGCGGTCCTGGAGGAAGGGGTGACCACGGCGATCGGGCTGTGGCATCAGCGCAACCGTTGGGCCGAGGGGGGCTACCAGCGCTACCTTGACTACTGGAAACCCCTGGTACGCAATCGGCTCGGCACACGCAAAACCTATGACCTCGTAATGTTCTGGCTTACCCAGTACCTGTTGCCGACGGCGGCGGTTCCCGACTTAATGATGGCTTTCCTGCGTAACCGTCCGCCCCTGTTAAGTCCCCTCGTAACCCTGGCAATCGGCTTTTCCATGCTCAGTATGATGCTGGGCCTGCAACGCACCCAACGCCAACCCCTGTGGGTCAATGCCTGGCAAACCCTCCAGGCGAATGTCTACCTTTTGCACTGGATGTTGGTGATTGCCACGATGGCCCTGCGCGTTTCCGTGCGACCGAAGCGCCTCAAGTGGGTGAAAACCATCCATCATGGCGAGGGCAGTCCACTCACGACCAGCGGCTCGGTTAAGGGTTGATGTTTACCTGCTAACAGTTGGGCCAGGTAATCCCGCCAGACCTGGGCTTGCTCGCTATTCAGGACATAGGTTTCCTGGCCTAGATCGGTAAATAGGGGAGCCGCCGCGATCGCTGCATACCGGGGGTGTTGCTGGGAACGGGTGCTCAGCCACACCTGCTGATCGGGGCCAAGGCCAAGGCCCTGGGGAATCTGACCTCGGAGCAACCGCTCGATCTGCGCTCGACAGGCATCGGTATTGATCCCCCGATAGGCCAACTGGCGCAGAATGTCGGTTTGGGATAGGGGGTCCGGGGGTAAGGTGCGCAGTAACTCCAGAAGCAAAAACACATCGCTATACTGCTGCCGCCCTGTGGCAACCACCTGGGGGTAGAGGGGGATGAAGGCCAACCCATAGGCAACCCGACTACAACCGGGCAAATTGGGCTTGGGCTGGGTATCCTGGAGGATCGTGGCATTGGGGAGTTTTTGGCGTAACCACCGCGTCATGGCCCCGATCGCCCCGGTCCCGCCGGTACAAATCACCTGGCGAATTTGGGCGGGCACCACCCCCGCTTGGCTGAGGAGGCTGTTTAACTCACGATTCAACCCTTGGAGATAGGGCAGCAGAACCCCCATTTCCAACGCGTGGAGACTGAGGCTGATCACCTGCTCATCCAGGACGATCGTCTGGGGTTCATCGGGGGGGCGATCGGGGGCCTGTCCCAGTTGCCACTTCAACTGCTGGGCAAGCTGGAACCATCGCTGACCAATGACGGTCCCCGCTAGCTGCTGTTGGAAGCGGGCGCGGCGAACGCGATCCGGTTCGCCAACCGTGGGCACCACTAACCCCGCTAATTCGGGAGGCCGTTCCGACAGTTGCGGCAAGATCAGGTGACAGAGAATGTCCTGATCCAGGGCATGCCCCCCATAGGCCAACCCCCGCAGCCAAAAATCCTCATAGGTCAAGGCGGCGATCGGGTCGGGCAGATCAACCACAAGGAGATCGGTATGGCTGGCCCCCGCCTCAATCACCAGGGTCACCCCCTCCCAGGTCCAGGCCCCCGCCTGGGATAGCTCAACCACAGACGCACTGGCCTGGGCCATTTTCCCCCCCTCCGGATACCGCCGCGTTTGCTGCAAGCCTTGCAATTCGGACACCAACGCCGCGATCGCCCCCTCAACCAGGATAATTTGGTCGGGCTGAGCCACCAATCCCGCCGCCAGAATGGCTTCCCGCAGGTTGTAGGCATACCCATCTGTCTGGTCAACCCCACAACTGACACAAACACTCGCCAACTGGCTGAGGGCTGTCTGAAAGGTGGAACTATCCAGGCCAACGGCAGCACAGCGCAGGGCCATTGCCGCGCCCCGCTCCAGCGGGGACGCAGGCCGCAAACTCTGGAGCAACCCCTGTAGGGTGTGCAGACACCAACCCAAGGGCACATTCTGGGTATCTGACCACTGGATTTGGGGTTCCCAGGATAGCGTTTGCGATGAATAGTAGGGCCAGCCTAGGTGCAACAGGGGAAGGTAGTAATCCAGGTGGAGGCCCGCTTCCCCCAGGGGCAAGTCTGGCGCGAGGGTGTGGAGTAAGGCACTCAACTCGGCATCGGGGTAGAGGATGGCTTGACGGGTAGTCTGGGCCATCAGGCCGATCGCCGCTGGCGCCTGGGGCGGTTGAGTCAGTTGTGAGGCGGTGAGGTAGGCCAGATTGGGTAGCCGGAAACAGGGAACCGGGGGCCACTGGCGCTGGCCGCTGGTGTCGGTCGTTGCTAGCCACCAATAGATTGGGTAGACGGCTCCCGTCGGGCGATAGCAGAGGACCGCCGAGAGGGCCGTGGCTCCAATATCTAAGCCCAAATACCAGTCGGTGGCAGGGACATCGGGAACAACGAAGGGGGCCGTTGTTGGGGGAGGCGCGATCGGCTCAGGCAGCGTTGGGGACGGGGGCACCGCCTCAGGGGTTAGAACTTTTTTTTTGCTGAATCCTCTGCTTCCGGTACCGGAAACTCTAGCTGGAAACTGGCCAAATTATTCTCAGCGGTTTTGCTGCCCGCATCCAGATCCCCAAAGTCGGCAAAGAGATCTTCTAAGATGACCGCATCTGCCCGATCGTCAGTGATGGGTGGGACGGAGGGCGTTGCTAAGGGCGCCGGGGGCGCAGCAGGCACCCGATCGCCGGGGGCTACCTCCCCGCGATCGGTAAACAAATCCTCCAAAACCACCAGGGAGGGGTCAGCGTCCCCCGATTGGTCCGGGGGCAAGGAGGTCGATCGGCCAGTGGGAGGCGCGATCGGGGCCTCGGTTATCGGGTTGGTCAACGGGTTGGCGGGCGTGGCAGGCACATCCGCCCGATCCCCAAACAAGTCTGCGGCAAACGCCTCCACACTCAGATCGGGCACGGGGGGGGTAGCGGCCACCTCACTCAAGTCTGCGGAGAACCGGTCTGGCACCGAGGCCATTGCCGGCAGACCCCGATCAGGGCTGGCCCAGTCGGCTAGCGAGTCTGGGGTGGGTGCCGGCGTTGATGCCGGGGTTGGCGCTGGGGAAGCCGATGAGCGCCGGGAGGCTGGCATGGCTGTGGCAAACTCGCCCGACTCCAGGCTAAACAGGTCTTCACTCAACTGTTGCAGGGTATGATCATCCAGTTGGAGGGCTTCCAGACTGCCCGTAGGTTGCAGGGCCACATCCGCCAAGAGATCCTCCTCTGGAGCGGCGGCATCAAAGCTATCCTCGACACTGGCGCTGCTAGCGGTGACCTCACTAACCGGCAAACCCGACGGGGCAGCTTCGGCATCACCCAGACCCGCCAACAAATCGGCCAAATCAGCCGTCGAAGCCGATGGCTCCCCTAATTCTGCGGCCAGTGCGCCTAAATTGAAGGGGTCGGTGTCCAAGTCCGGCAGGTCCGGGGACGCAGTTTCCGGTGCGATCGGCCCAGGACTGGGGGCAGGCGGGGAAGCCGTATCAAGCAAGGATTCGCCCAAGGCCAAGTCATCCAGGGTCAGGGCCTCGTCCTCGCTGGGTAACCCCATTGGCGGCTCTGCACTCGCAGTCGGCGGACGGGCAGCCGTGTCATCAGCCGTGTCATCAGGGAAGAAAAAGTCCTCCAGAGAACCGGGTAAATCCGCCAGATCGGCCCCAATATCAGCCATTGCATCGAGGCTCTCAGCCAGATCCGCCGCTGCCGCCTCGCCGTCTGATAACCAACTGTCCGTCAGGGCGGGTTCGGTTACCAGTTCAAAATTATCGGGATGAATGGTGGCATCGATCTCGCCAAAGAGATTGCCCAGGGTCGCTAGATCGGCCTCCATCTCCGTCGCCGCGCGATCGCGGGACCGGGCGGCCCGTTGGGAAGGGGCATCGGCTTCGCTGGGGACATCTGCCCCTGGGGCGGCGGCGGTTGGGGCCGTTCCTGAAAATTCGTCGGAGCCAAAGAGGCTTTGGTACAGTTCTCGTAACTCAGCAGTGGTACTCCCCTCGATTTCGCTCGCCGGGGTGGGGGTTGGCGGCTGGCTGTCTTCACGGCTGAGGGGCGGTGCATCAAAGGTTTCAGCCAATTGGCTGAGGAAATCCAGCGTTGCATCCGTCGTCTCGGTGGCGGTGGCTGGCTGGGAGGGAGGTGCGGCCCGATCGCCCACCCAGGTGCCCAACGGTTCATCGGCAGCGAGGGCCGCCGCCAGATCCGCATCCTCCGTCTCTAGCCCCTCTGCGTCAATGAGACTGGTATCGAGGGCATCCAGGTTGAAATCAGAAAGATCGAGATCCTCCAGTTGGAGGGTTTCGGCCCGCTGGGCTGAGGGGGTGACGATTTGGGATACGCGCCGGGAGGAGGGGCCACCGGTTCCCGCTTCTGAGGCTCCCAATTCCGTCCCTGCAAAGGGCAGGGGGTCAGGTTCGGAACGATACGCTGGGGCCATTGGAGCGCGATTCGCCAGGGGGGACATCAGCGCATCGGACGGGGACGCGGTGGAAGCCGCACTGGCAGCAACGTCCTGACCCGCCAGACCTTCCGGCGCAATCAGACCTTGCGCCTCCGGGCGCACATTCAGCCGTGCCGATTGCAGGGAGGTTTGTAGATAGGCGGAGGCTTCTTGCCCCAGCCGTTGGGCCAAGTGATTCAGCAGCGCGGCAAACTGGGCTTCGCTTTGTTGCCCTAACCCATGCATCCGCTCTAACCCCCGCGAGAGCGACTCCTGGTAGCTTTCCAGGTTCCGTTGCATGGACTCAAACACCACCCGCAAAGTGGTATCGATTGTGCTCAAAATTTGATCCGATCGCGCTTGCAGGGCTTCTAAATTTTGCACTTGGCTGGTCGCCACCCCCGTGAGCATCCCCACCGCTTCCGAGGCCGGGGACAATTCCTGGGCGGACTGGAGGGCGGCTTGCAGGGGATGTAAGGCTTGATTGATTTGCTGGGTAATCTGTTGGCTCAGGCTTTCCTGGAGTCGCTGCATCAACAGTTGCAACATCTCGTGAAGAACCTGTTGATTAATCGCCGCGGGGGGGGGCGTTGCGGCTGCGATCGCTGCTTGGCGTTGGGACTCCAGTTGCGCCACTTCCTGCTGGAGTAAGGCCCGTTGCTGTTGCAAGCCCACGATGTCCATTTGGAGGGGCTGGATCACCGTGCTGCGCAGATGGTTTATTTCCTGCATCATCGCGTGCAGGGTTTGCTGCATAGCATCCAGTTGCCCCGACTGTACCGGCGAGGGGGGCATCGGTCCCGTCTCTTCACCCCCCGCAGCCCGTTGGGGGGGCGCTACCGTAGCAGGGGTCCGCACAGAGGTTGCTAAATAGGCCCGCAACTGGTGCAATAACTGACGCTGCTGGGCATCTTCGTTCGTCATCACCCAGGGCAATCGGGGACTGGCTTTGTTAAGCACACTGTCAATCTCATGGATCAGTGCCTGGGCTTGGGCCTGCTGAGGAGTCACGGTAGAACCTCTGAAATCTCCAATGGGAATACAGCCAGGGGGCAAACAACGGCGCCGAAGCCAAGTGTCCGTTCGTATACGGTGTCAACCTCGCAACGCCGTTGGCGAATAACGCCCGGTGATGGTGACAACGAGTGTAACCTTGATAACCGAACAATGCCTAGACTGGGCGGGGGTGGATGCAACTGAACCCCTGAACACCGGAACCTGATTATGCAGAGGCCAACCCCTGACGCAGTCCTACCGGTCCATCCAGCAAGGTGACTGGAGGTAGGATAGCTTAAGCATGGGGGTCGCTTCCGTATCACTTCATTCCCGTTGAGGATAGACCGATCAGGGTGATTTCAGGGTTAAGCCACTGCCTAGATGCAACCCCCTAACTTCCCTAACTGGTTGCCCGTTTAGCCTAACTGATTGCCCGTTTGGGTAGTGGATTGCTGGGTAACCCTAGGGGGCCACTCGTCACCCGATCGCGGGATAAGCCCCAGCTATTCCAATCATATGCCATTTAAGTGTATGCTAAGAGCAGTCTGGAGTCATCCTACTCACCCCCAATGGCTGATAGACCCAATGGCTGATAGACCCAATGGCTGATAGAGGCGGCTGATAAAAATGGCTGATAGTCACTGGGGGGTTACGGCGTAGGGCTTGGATTGCTGGCTAGCTAAAAACCCTTGCGCTAGATCGCGGGTGTCGATGTGCTCTCAGTTCAAAAAGTCAAAAAATTGCCCGCCTATGACTGGTGACGCTATCGGGTGACCACAGAACGATAAAATAACAGAACGATAAAATAGTAGTTAATGGGTGGCATTGCCCAGCGAGATAAGGATTTTGCTCACCTAAGGTGTTTTGACCGACATTTCGGGTTAGACTGATGGTCGCCCGCTCACTCATTCGATCCGACTGGATTGAGGTTGGGGGCAAACCTATCGGCGATCGCTCGCTTGCTCAAGACCTGATCCTGAATGCTTATACCGCCAGATGGAAGATCGGCACGCCTCTCGCAGTCATCGCGCTAACGAAGAACAGATTCGCCACTCGACGTTCTTTCAGGGATTACCTGCGGAGATTGTCGAGAAGGCGACGGCCCATGTCGTCGTCCGCAGTCATCCGGCCAACCAAATTTTGCTCCTGGAAAATGATTGGGGAAGTTCCGTCTATTTTATCCTGGATGGTTGGGTCAAGATTCGCACCTATAACCTGGAGGGCAAGGAAGTCACCCTCAATATTTTGGGCAAAGGCGAGATCTTTGGTGAAATGGCCCCCCTGGAATCGGTGCCCCGATCGACGGATGTGATTACCCTGGCTCCGACGGTGATCGCCAATGTCCCGGCCCAGGATTTTGTCCAAATGCTGCAAACGGAACCCCTGGCGGCGATTCGCCTCGCCCAACTGATGGCCCGTCGCCTACGGCAGGTAAACCGTCGTCTGCGCTTGCGTGAATCGGACAGTACCTCGCGGGTCGCCGATATTTTGCTGTTCCTGGCCGATGGCCAGGGTCAAACCAGCGACCAGGGGGTGACGATCCCTAACTTGCCCCACCGGGAACTGAGTAGTTTGAGTGGCCTAGCGCGGGAAACGGTAACACGGGTTTTGAGTAAGTTGGAGAAGAAAGGGCTGATTCAGCGCGATCGCGATGTGTTGTGTATCCCCGATACCGATGCCCTCGATCGCCTGTTGCTGTCCTAAGCGTCTGACCTGAGGCCATGCCTGCACCCCCTGAAAGCCGCGATCGCGGACCGAGCGAGGTTCCCCCTAACCCCAAGGTTGCTCCTGGGTCCACGGGACCCTCTTCCCTGCCCCCCCCGTTAGCCGCATCCGACCTACCGATCGCGCCGCCCCTGAGCTTGGTGGAAACGGCCTTTCTGGCCAGTACAGCCAGCTTGATCTGGCTGGTCAACTATTACTTTCCGATCGGCCCTTTGTTGCGGATCTTTTTTCCCCTCCCCATTACTCTGGTCTATCTTCGCTGGGGGCATCGGGCCACCTGGATGGCGACCCTGGTTTCTGGGTTGTTGCTATCTGTGCTCATGGGACCAACGCGCAGTATTTTGTTCATTGTGCCCTATGGCTTGCTGGGGGTCCTACTGGGTTGGCTCTGGCGCAATGCCCTGAGTTGGTGGATCACGATCGCGCTAGGAACACTCCTGAACACCGTGGGGTTTTTCTTCCGCATTTGGCTCGTGTCGATTTTGTTGGGGGATGACCTCTGGGCCTACTCAATGGTGCAGATTGCCAACCTAACCGAGTGGATTTTTACTAAGCTGGGATTACTGGCCCAACCAGACCTGTGGGTGATCCAGGCGATCGCGGTCGTCGTCGTCTTGCTCAATAGTGTGATTTACCTCTTTGTTGTGCACTTAGCCGCCTGGTTGTTACTGGAGCGCCTGGGCAGTTCGATCCCCGCTCCACCTGAATGGGTGCAGGTGTTGCTGGATGTGGACAGCAATGATTAGCCGTCATGATTAAAAGCATGAGTCAAGGGTCATCCTGAGCAGCGAGCTATGCCAAGCTATCCTGGAATTTCAAGTGAAGCCTTTCGCCATCCCCTCGATCGCGAGGCGGAACAAGCCCTGCGGAGCCTTCCCGGCTTTGAGGTGGCGGCACGCAAGTTTATGGAGTTTTTCCTGGAACGACCCAACTATGTCTATTTCATGGGCAATGCAATCCAGGTTGGCCCCCGTCAGTATGCCAGCCTCTATCGTCTGTTCCGGGAGTGTGTGCAGGATTTGGATATCCAACCGGAACCGACCCTGTTTGTGATGCAGAATCCGGTGGCCAATGCCTATGCCTTGGGGCAGGAGCAACCGTCGGTGATTTTGAATACGGGTGTATTGGATTTGTTGGATGACACCGAGTTGCGGATGGTGTTGGCCCATGAACTCGGCCATGTGAAATGCGGGCACACGACGTTGAATCAGATGGCCCGCTGGGCGTTGGAGGCGGCGTTTTTTATTGGGGATCTCACCTTTGGGATCAGTAATATCATTAGTCGCGGGCTGGTATTTGCCTTTTATGAGTGGTTACGCAAGGCGGAATTGTCCGCCGATCGGGCGGCCCTGTTAGTGACTGATGATCTGCCCCTAGTGTTCAAAACCATGATGAAGCTGGCAGGGGGCAGTGCCCGTCGGTTGCATGAGTGCAGTTTAGAGGAATTTCTGCGCCAGTCCGATCGCTACCAAGACTTGGACAACGACAGCCTGAACCAGGTGTATAAGTTTCTGCTGTATAACAACGTGGCCCAGGGGACCTTTTTGACCCATCCTTTTACGGTGGAGCGGGTGCGTTATTTGCAGGAGTGGGCTAACTCTGCGGAGTACCGTCGGATTCGCGCCGGGGACTATGCCCAGGCAGCAGCGGCAGGAGCAGTGGAAACGGAAGCCCGACCGGCTAGTGAAGCGGATGCGTTGCGCCAACAGATTGAGGAACTCCAACGGGAGATCGAACGGCAGCGGCGATCGCAGTCCTCGTCTTGAGGTGTGCCTTGAGGTATCCTACATCGGGACAGCCAAGATGGCCATCCCACGCTGGCATCCCCGGCTTTATGGGGGATCTACGGATGGGGGATCTACGGTTCCTGGCTGATCAGATTTCCCTGGGGCAGGGGCACATCCGCGATCGGGCTGGGGGTGTTACCAAACCAGTCGATCGGGTCGATGCCCGTCGTCGTTTGGCCCGCGAGGACGGTAACGGAGAGGGGTTGGTGATCGGTACAGTCCAATTTCAGGCCACAGGCGACGGCGGGGGAATAGTAGGCGTGCAGTTGGCTTTCCCGCGCGAAGACGTGGTAGGTGCCTGCTGGCACTTCGAGGCGGTAACCGACCCCGTAAGTGTAGCGATCGCTTTCTAGGCGAGTGTCGGTGCAGTAGCGATCGCCGCTAACCAAGTTATCCGCACAAACCACCAGCCGGGGGATGAGGTCACTGGGATACCCTAGGGAACCTTCTAAAATGCCGCTGGCAGTGGGGGCAGGGACGGGACTGAGGGCAGGGCGGGCAGCGAATTGTTCAGCGCGGGCAGTGGCGGTTCCCCCCAGAAAGAGTAGGGTGGAAAGGGTAAGGGTCGCGAGGTATTGGCGTTTCATCATGACTCCCTTGCCGGTCAACTTGACCTGATTCCCCGGCAAACTTGCGTGTCTAGGATGAGTGTGGCCGAAGGACCAGTTGGGTAACGCCCCCCAACGGGGTTGTCATGATTCACCCGATTGGATGAACCTACTGATTTCAAGGCATGGTGTCCCCACTGGCACCCCACTGGTCGAGTTGTTGACGTTCAAGTAACCGAGGATAGTATTAGACTTATATGAGCAAGGTAGGCAAACAGGGGGTACGATGTTACCCTAGCTGGACGGGTTATTCTATAAGAATCTGCTAAAAATCTGCGTTGCCGCAGGTAGCGTAGGGGCTGAGGTCAACCTTGGATTTTAAGGATGGTGGCTGTGAGAGTTCCGCAACCTCCCCCCCACTTGATATTGGGTCCCGATCGGAACGAGCGCGTTTGGGAACACGATGCTACCCCCCCATCAGAGGTCCCATTTGCGACCCTGTTGTAGAGCAGTCCAGTGGCGATCGGGATTATCCGGCTGCAGGATTGAGTGATTGCGCAAGTCAATGATTACTTTGTTCATTGGTTTAGTTATGATTGTGAAGAACTGATTGGAAAACGCGCCGATCAGCCGATCAGCTCAATCTGTGGGCCGACGCAGAACCACACTGGCGGCTGCTATCTGCCCAAGCGATCCCACAAAACCTGACGAATGGAAAGGTTTACTACCAGACCCAGTTGGCTGTAAAAAAGGTCACTCTGCTATCGGCTCAGTTAATGGATATTGACGGAGAAAGTTGCGTTCTATGTATGGGTGAAGATATTACCGATCGCAAACAGGCTGAGCAACAAGCCCTGCAACAGGTGCGGGAGTTTGAGACTTTACTGGGAAATATACCGGATATTATTGCCCGACTGGCCCCTTGTCAGAACAGTAACGGTCGCTACATTTTTCAGTATATTAATCCCAGAATTGAACAAGTTACACAGATTCCCGTTGACCAATTTATCGATCACAGCAGTGAAGAGTTGCGCTTACCTGCCGACTTTATTACCGCCTGGAATGCTGCCCTCGATCGCGTCTGGGCAACTGGCCAAACACAGCATTTAGATTATCACTTTGAACACCAAGGAGAAGACTACTATTGGTCGGCCTGCCTAGTACCGGAGTTTGCACCGGATGGGACTATTGTGACGGCCTTAGTGGTAGCACGTGATATTAGTGAACTTAAGCGGGTAGAACGATCCCTGAGGCAAAGCGAGGAGCGCCTGCACCGCATCATCCAAAATATGCCAGTTATGTTGGATGCTTTGGATGAGCAGGGACAGATCATCCTCTGGAATCAAGAATGTGAACGGGTGACAGGCTACAGTGCCCAAGAAATTATCCGTAATCCCCAAGCGTTTGCATGGCTCTACCCCGATGCTGCCTACCGTGAGGCAATGATAGCAGGTTGGCAAGAACGGGGCAATAACTATCGCGGTTGGGAGTGGGAATTGACCTGTAAAGATGGGACGATTAAGACGATTGCTTGGTCAAATCTATCCGATGAATTTCCAGTCCCTGGCTGTTCAACCTGGGGTATTGGGGTTGATATCAGCGATCGCAAACAAGCAGAGCAAGCTCTGCAAAAGCAGATTAACTATGAACGACTGATTGCGAGAATTACCCAACATATTCGCCAATCCCTTGACCTGAACGAAATTTTGAATATCAGTGTGATCGAGATCCAACGGGTACTTCAAGCCGATCGGGTGCTGATCTATCAGAATCGAGCTAGTGGTGACTGCACAGTTATTTGTGAGGCGGTCATGGCTGGTTTCCCCCCAATGCTAGGAATATCTTTCCCCAACACTGTTTTTCCCGATCACCACCAAGCGTTGTATTGCCGAGGTTGGGTGCAGATATTTTCAGATATCCACACTCCAGAGAGGGAACTTACCCCTGATGCAGTAGCATTTTTAGGCCAGTGGGCGGTCAAAAGCCAGCTAGTTATCCCGGTGTTAATACCTGCTTCTGGTGGACTAACAGGAGGCCCGCCCGGAGAAAACCCAATGAATGCGCTCTGGGGATTACTGATGGTTCACCACTGTGCCATGACCCACCAATGGCAAACGACAGAGGTTGAATTATTAATGCAGCTAGCAGATCAGATTGCGATCGCGATTAAACAATCCGAACTGTATCAACAGGTTCAACAGTTCAATAGTGATCTGGAAGCGGAAGTCCAGGAACGAACCCAGCAATTACAGCAAGCCTTTGAATTTGAAGCGACCCTTAAGCAAATTACGGAGCAAGTTCGTGACAGTTTGGATGAGTCCAAAATCCTGCAAACAGCCGTTGAAGCCCTCGCCATTGCCCTAGATGCGAAGGGATGTAATGCAGCTTTGTATGATCTGGAGGCCCAAACGTCTACGATCAAATACGAATATACAACCTTTAGTAAACCTTTCCGCAACTATACGATGCGGATGAAAAACTTTGAGGTTGGCTATCAACAACTGCTTGCGGGATACTATTTTCAATACTGTAGCTTATCCCCCTACCCACAACGGGGACGCGTTGCTACCCTCGCCTGCCCTATGCGAGATGATCAGGGGATTTTGGGTGATTTATGGGTGATCAATGCGCCGGACTATGGTTTCACAGATCAGGAAATTCGTCTTGTGCAGCAGGTGGCTAATCAGTGCGCGATCGCTCTGAGACAAGCCCGCCTTTACCAAACCTCGCAAGCACAAGTCCAGGAGCTGGAGCGGCTGAATCAGCTAAAAGATGACTTCTTAAGTACGGTTTCCCACGAACTGCGCACACCACTGTCAAATATGAACAGTGCCTTACAAATGTTGCAGCTATTTCTAAAGCAGCCAGGGCTTTTTGGTGATCAAATCGATACCTTACGCATTAAACCGGATCGCGCTTTTCAGTATTTGGAAATTATGCGATCGCAGTACCAGCAAGAACTCAATCTGGTCAACGATTTGCTCGATCTTTCTCGTCTAGAAGCGGGCACAGAAAAGCCGACTGTGGTCCCGATCGATCTTGAACTTTGTCTGCCCCAATGGGTGATCAGTTTTCAAGATCGGGTGGAGAAGCTGCAACAAACTTTGCAAATTCAGATCGAGGGAACGATCCCAGTTGTCAGGTCCGATCCGCTCATGCTAGAGCGCACAATTTCAGAATTATTAAATAATGCCTGCAAGTATACACCTCCTCAGGGAGAAATCAAGGTACAGTTGATGATAGATGCTCAGGTCATTCAAATTACAGTGAGTAATACCGGCAGTGAAATACCGGCAACGGAATTACCTTTCATTTTTGATAAGTTTTATCGTGTCCCCAGTGGCGATCGTTGGAAACATGGGGGAACTGGCTTAGGCTTAACCTTGGTAAAACACCGAGTTGAGTTAATGGGTGGGATCATCCGAGTAGAAAGCCATAATATGCAAACCCATTTTATCATTGAGATTCCGTATCATCCGTATCATTAGTAGATGCTTAAGCAACGTGTTCTGCGATCGATTATTTGGGCGGGAAAGTTATTTTAAATAATGTAGGATTGCGTGGTTGAATCTCTAGTTTTCCTAACAGTTGGGAAGCCAGAGTTTGGACTAACTTAAGCCCCATTGACTGAATCTCATCGCAGACAAAATCAGTGGGTAGCCCCCTACCATTATCCCAGACAATTAGTGTAAATAGATCGGCCATATTCGTCTGTAGTTGAATCGTGATCTTGCCTGGTTGCCCTGCGAGAAAAGCATGTTGTAGTGCATTAGTAATTAGCTCGTTCAAGATTAAACCAAGGGCCACACTTTGTTCTAGGTGAAGAATTGCCTCAGGATCAATAAGGATTTCAAAATTTATCGGCTGAGCCAACGGCGAATAGGAAGTAAAAATACTGGTCACCAGCCGTTTCACGTAATTTTCAAAGCGAATATGGGTCAGGTTTTCCGATCGATAGAGGTGTTCATGAATTAAGGCCATTGTGCTAATGCGATTACGACTTTCTGCCAGTGCTTCATAGGCAATTTGATCCTGAACACGATGAGCTTGTAAAGACAGTAGACTAGAAACAATTTGGAGATTGTTTTTAACTCGATGATGAACTTCTGCTAACAGCACCTTCTTTTCCTGAAGCGATTCTCGAAGGGCTGCTTCTGTTTGCTTAATATCTGTAATATTGGCACAGGTTCCCACCAGACGATAAATTCGACCTTTTGGGTCCTTAAGGGGCGTTAAACTGGTCTGCCACCAGTATTCTTTTCCTTGAAAGGGGACCAGTTCTTCATAGGTGATCGACGTGCCGACTGCGATACAGTATTGGTATTGTTGGCGTACCCAAGCAGCGGCGGTTGGAGGAAAAATTTGTTCAGGAGTTTGGCCCTGAAAGTCTTCCGTTGAGATACCCAATAATCGGGATTGGGCTGGGTTAATACTCACATAGCGCAGATCGCCATCGGGCAAAACATCGACCACAAAAATACCATCATGGACATGCTCATAAATACTCCGCAAAAAATTCTCATTTTCCTGAAGCGCCAATTCAACTTGTTTCCGATCGGTAATATCATCTGCTACGCCAATAAACCGTAAAACTTGACTATCGGGTGCTTTTACTGTTGAAATTCGTGCCTGTATCCAGCGAATACTGCCATCCGGCTGCATAATTCGATATTCGCGCTTGACGGCCTGTCCATTAAATTGATCCCTTAGGGAGGCTTGCACCGCCTCAAGATCTTCGGGATGAACGGCATTTAGCCAATCCTCTGGATGTTGATAAAGATGCTCACGGGAACGCCCCCAAAGACTTTCATAGGCAGGACTAATATAGAGGAATTCACCTGTAATTGATCGAATGAAGAAAACTTGACTGATTAGGGACGTAATTTCATGAAATCGGGCCTCAATTTGGCTGCGATCGGCTCGTTCTTGGGCGAGGGCTGCTGTTTGCACCGTGAGCGATCGTTCCAGGGCCTGCACCCGTTGGTAGAGGCACTCAGGGGTGAAGACCCGCAGTAAATCGAGGGCAGTGACCACACCCACCCACTCGCCAGTCTGCGTTACCACCGTGATGGGCGATGCCTCCCTTTGCAGGATGCTCCACACATCGGCCAGCGAAGCCTGGCTGGGCAGGGTCAGAGGGATCGGGGTCATGAGGGTAGCAGCGGTGCGAGGTGCATCCACTGGTTCCTGGCACAGTGCCTCAGGCGTGATCATCCCCAAGGGCACATCCACAGGCGCAGCGCCCGATCGCTCTGGGGGTAAGGGAGCGTTGGCAAGGGACATGACCACACTACAGTGGCCGGGATGGGCCGCCATCAAGGCTGCAACTTGGCGACAGGGGGTAATGGGTGCCAAGCGCAGCATCGGTAACGGTAGAAGATCCGCAAGGGTGTGAGCCTGGAACATATCCGTCACTGCCCATTCCGCCCAAAGGCGCTCGAGACCAATCACCCCTAGCAGTTCACCCTGCTCATCCTGGGCCAATAGGTGACAACTGGCCTGCGCTCGCATCTGTTGCATGACGGTAAAAACGTTCAATTGCCCCGTTGAGGGAACCGAAATCACCGCTTGTGAGAGAAAATCAGCAACGGTGACCGTATCCCCCCAGTCATCAACCTGGGCGATCGCCCGCACTCCATCCGCGCTCGTCAGGCTACCCAAGCGGGGGCTGCCCGTCGCGATCGGGAGAATCGGCCAACGCAATTGTGGCAGAATCGAGAGAGCCGATCGCAGCGGTGTGTTAGGGGGCACCACCCGATGACAGGGATGCAGAATCGAATCAATCGCAATGGAGATCGTCACTAGATCACAAATTGAATGTAGGATAGCCGTCTGAAGTATATCGAAGCCTCAGCTGTCTCAGTAGCAGGCAGGGTACCTACCCCATCACTGCTTTTCGTGCGCGTAGCATCGCTGCTGAAGGATCTACTAAGCCAGGACCACCACCCTTTACAAACCCTTTAAGCTTGCAATAGTCCGGGTTTTGGCAACTATACGTGCACAATAGGAGTATAACCTACTTTTGTACCGAGGATTCCTTTATGATCGGGTTTGCCGCTGCTGCACCAGTCAGCTAATGATGCAGGGATTCAAGCTATTCAGTTAACATGGTGTCAGTCTGGTGTTGATTTTGGTGTTGATTTTGGTGCGAATTTCAATGAATGCAAGTCTCAAGGAATCGTATAGTGTAATTTTTGTCTAATCTCTGTCTTCCCCTAGGAATTGACCTGCTCTATGATGATATTTCCTCAATTATGGCTCATATTCTCATTATTGATGATGATCCAGTTATTCGGCTATTACTACAGAAAACACTTCAAAAACTAGGATACACCATTTTAATGGCATCGAATGGCATGGAAGGGTTGCAGATCATTCAAGCGGCTCGTCCGGCAATTGATCTCGTCATTTGTGACTGGATGATGCCTCACATGGATGGCTTAGAGGTTTGTCGGCAGGCCAAAGCGAATCCAAAGTCCGCGCCCTTTTTTTTTATTTTGTTAACAGCTAGAGGAGGGATTTCCGATCGCATTGAAGGTTTGAATGCGGGAGCCGATGATTTTTTGACCAAGCCGATCGACATGGGGGAAATGACGGCCAGGATTCGAGCCGCCTTACGCATTTGCGACCTAACTCGCGATCTGCAAGCGCAAAAGCAGTTAATGGAAAGCCAACTTGCAGAAGCAGCAGCCTATGTGCGCTCCATTTTGCCCGCGCCCATGACCCACCCGATTGAAATTAACGCCGAGTTTATCCCCTCAATGCAACTGGGGGGCGATTGTTTTGATTATTATTGGTTAGATCCGGATTATTTGGTGATTTATTTGTTAGATGCGTCAGGACACGGAATTGGAGCAGCTTTGCTCTCCATTTCGGTATTGAATATGCTACGCTCCCAGTCGTTACCCGATGTCAATTTTTATCAACCCGCTAGTGTCCTCCAAGCTCTCAATGAAAATTTTCAGATGGATAAACATGGCGATCGCTATTTTACGATCTGGTATGGAGTTTATAATCGAGTGAAACGCCAGTTGACCTATGCCAGTGCCGGTCATCCTCCTGCTATCCTCATTGCCAATCATGCAACTGATGACGTTGAGGTTCAACGCTTAAAATCCGCCGGAATGCCGATCGGGATGTTCCCTGATATGAGGTTTGAAAATAGCTATCAGACGATCGCACCTCAGAGTTCACTGTATCTTTTGAGTGATGGGGCCTACGAAATCATACAGGCCGATGGCAACATCTGGGGCTTAGAGAACCTGATAGATGTCATCAAGCGATCGCAACTGAATCATGAGCGGGATCTAACATCGATTTTGGCCCATATTCGTTCTGTCAATCAGCAGGAAGACTTCGAGGATGATCTCTCGATCATTCAGGTTAATCTGGATTAATTCCTTGCTCAAAAGCTTGATTAAAATCATGGACTGGCTATTTGATCCCCTGAATTATGAGTTTATGCGCTTGGCACTGATCGCGGGCCTCTTGGTGGGCATTCTGTGTCCAATCGTCGGCAGTGTGTTGATTGTGCAGCGCTTAGCAATGCTGGGGGATGTGGTGGCCCATGCGGTGTTACCGGGACTCGCGATCGCCCATTTTCTGGGGATCAACCTTCTGCTGGGGGCCTTTATTTTTGGTATCATCAGCACCTTTCTTATTGCCTGGATTCAGTTGCAAACCCGTGTCAAAGCGGATACCGCAATGGCCTTAACCTTTGCCAGCTTTTTCGCCCTAGGGGTTACGCTCCTAACCATTCTCAACAGTTCCCTAGATCTCGAAGATCTCCTCTTTGGCAATATTCTGAGTATTACCCTAGGGGATATTCGCGAAATGTTGGCGATCGCGATCGCCATTCTACTTAGCATTAAGCTTTTTTATAAAGAACTCTTATTTTTCACCTTCGATCGCCAGGGAGCCGAAGCGATAGGATTACCCGTCAAGGGGCTGAACTTGGGCTTAATGGCGGGGATTACGTTAACCATTATTGCCAGCATGAAAGCCGTCGGCGTGATTTTAGTCATTGCCCTGATGGTGGGGCCAGCCGCCACGGCCTATTTATTCGTCAAGGAACTCCACTGGATGATGATCCTGGGTGCAATTTTCGGGGCGATCGCCAGCACCCTGGGCCTATATCTCAGCTACTACCTAAATATCCCCTCCGGTCCTGCGATCGCCCTCACCGTCTTCGCTGGCTTTACCCTGGCCTTAGGCTGGACGCTGCTGTACGCCCGCATAAACCGCGATCCCATCAACTCCTAACTCCTCTCTCCTAACTCCTCTCTCCTAACTCCTCCATCCCCCGCTAGGGGCACCTACAAAAGTTGCACCACCCCGATCGTAGCTTGCCCCCTGATCGGCATGATGGAGTGTATTGCTGTTCGGGGCTATGTGCCATGTCTTCCCAGGCCGATCCGCGCCGCCAAAGCTTGGAAATTTCGGTAAAGGTTTCCCACCCGCAACTGCTAGCCGGTTTAGATGACTGGCTGCAACGGGGCCTGATTTCCGATGCCACCGTCCGTCACCTCTGCCAGAAGCACCTCACCTGTCGCCTGCCCACGCTGCCGGTCCCGGTCGTCTCCCCAGCCGATGCCGCCACGTCCCTAGCCCAACCGGGCCAACGGGAAGTGCCGGTAACGGTCAGTCGAAGTTCCCGGCCTGACTGGGCGGAACCCCTAGCACCTAGCACAGATCGTGCGCCCTTGGCCGAACCACCGCCTCCCGGTCCGATAGCTTCGCGACGCCAAAGGCGTATCGCCCGCTTCCTGCAATCGCTGATGGCCGAGTTGAGTGTGCTGTGGCTGCTGGGGTTGGGGGGTTTTCTCGTCATCGTCTCGTCTGCTGTACTGGCCGCGAGCCAGTGGCAACAGTTTGCCCCCACGGGACAGTACACCATCCTCTGGGCCTATACCCTCGCCTTCTTCGGAGCCGCTTTTTGGACAGCACGCCACCCCAATTTGCGATCGACGACCTGGATGCTGCAATTGGTCACCCTGCTCCTGGTGGCGATCAATACCTGGGCGATGGATGCCCTGCGCCTGTGGGCAAGTCCCTGGGGGTGGTTCCTGGGGGCGATCGCTAGCCTCAGTTTGGTCGCGATCGTATTTTTCCTGAGCTGCCAGACCCCCAGTGGGGGCGAACTTCCGACCCAATCCCGGCTCCGGGCTGGCAATTATTTAGTCCTGAGTGGTTTGCACTGGGGCTGGGCGATCGCGGGTTGGCCCCTCCTGGCAGCCTACACCGGTTTCAGCCTCACCCTCCTGCTCACCCTCCTGCCCCAAGGACAGGGTACCCCAACGGTTGCCCCAACAACTCCCTCAACAACTTCTCCAACGACTCCCTCGACAACTTCCCCAACAACTTCCCCAACAACTTCCCCAACAACTTCCCCAACGACCCCAACGGCAGCGCCACCCGCCGAACCGCCCCCCCTCACCCTGGGAGCCGCCCTGGTGATCTATGGCCTGCTAGTGTTATTCGTCCGTGCCGTCTTTGTCCAGGGGATTGCGATCGCGCAATTGGGGTTAGCGATCGGCGGCTGTGGCTGGCTCTTGACCTGGTTAGCCCAGCGATCGCGGCGATACGCCCAAGGTGTCGCGAGGCTATCGCACCGGGCCGGGTTGACTGAAGGTGACGGGTCTGCTTCCCTTGGTGTTGCCTCTGAAAGCGCAACACCCGTATCTGCGGCAACCGCGATCACCCTCCCGGAAGCTAACGCCCAACTGTGGGAGCGGGCCGGGGGTGCCCTGTTAATTCTGGGCTGGTTAGCGACCGTTATTACAAATCCCAGCCAAGCCCTCGCCGTTAGTGGCCTGATCCTGGGCTTATTCCACGGGCGACTGCTGCGCCAGGGGCGAGCGGGGGATGGCCTCGTTCTATTCCTGATCGGCCTGCAAGGGTGTTGGTTGCTCTGGCGGTTAGTGCCAACGACGCTGCAACGGACGATCGCCACGGGCCTAGTGCAATGGGTGGGGGCTGAGGCCATGCCGAGCGTGATTATGGGTATTGCTTGGTTACCCTACCTGATCGCGGTGATGGCCTATTGCGACTGGCTGCGACAGCAGCAACGGACCCAGGCAGCGGCCTTTGGTGAGGGGTTGGCCCTGGTGTTCGGCGGGATGCTGACGCTCATGAGCTTGGCAAACCCGATCGTGCGATCGCTCAACCTGGCTACCTCAACCCTGATGCTGGCAACCGTCTTGTCCCGTCGTCGCACGCTGGCGCGGGGGCTGGTCTACCTCACCCTCAGTGCGGGGATTGCCACCCTCTGTGCCCTGATCAATCTGCGGTTTCCCCAGATGGACCCGTGGCAATGGGCCGTGGCATTGTTGGCCCAGACGATCGGCTTGTGGGGGGTTAGTCTTAGCCGCTTGGGCGATCGCTGGCGGCGGAGTACCTGGCACCTGGGCCTGGGGTTAGCGGGACTAAGTTATGCCCTCCTCTTGAGTCTACGGCAGGCGGTTCTGTTAGGCAGTGGCGATGCCTGGGGAGCCGATCGCCCCGGTTGGTCCCTGATCTGGCTGGGGGTTCCCCTGGGCCTCACCCTACTCACCCGTCGCGCTACCCCCGCTCCCCCGGCAGTGACCATCCCCCTAACCATCGTCACCCTGGGTCTGGGGCAACTCCTAACTCTGCCGGATTTCCGCGTGCGGTTACTGGGGCTGGGGGCGGCAGCGGTGTTGACGGCGATCAACGCCTACTATTGGCCAACGATCGGCCTGACAACGATCGCCCTGGGATTTGGCCTTGCCACGGGGTTAACCTTGCTCTGGGAGGGGTGGCCCGGTTTGCCGCCGTTAACCTCACCCCACTGGCTGCTGGTGGGTGCCTTGGCGATCGCCCTGCTCTGGGGCCTGTATCGCTACCTCGATCGCCGCTATCCCCCCCCGTCCTCCGAGTCCTCTGCTCCCACTCCCGTACCCTTATCCCTGCCCCAGCTTTATGCCCAGGCCGCCGACTTTTGGGCGATCGTCCTCTATGGGGTGCAAATCGTCGGACTGTTGATCCAGGTGACTGCCCGCTATTCCCCCCTGACGCTGGGTTCCCCGTTCACCTCACCCACAACGGCTTGGGTACTGGTAGCGGCGATCGTCACGGCGGCGGCGGTGCTCCTGCGCCATTGGCCCAATTGGGATGATCTGGCGCTCTATGGAATCGCTGTGCCCCTGGGGTTAGCCCTGGCGGAAGGGGTGGGGCTGCAAGGCGGCGGGACACTGGATCTTGCGGGGGTCTATGTCGCGGTGGCGGTACTGCTGATGGCCTGGGGCCGTTGGCGCTGGCGCTCGCCCTCAAGCTGGGTGCGCTGCTTACCCCTGCTGGTGGCCCTCCTAGGCTGGTGTCTACGGCTGGAGATGATCACGGCTTGGACGGGGGGACTAACCCTGGCGACGGCGATCGTGGCCTTGGGGGTGGAGGGATCTGCGCCCGCATGGCGACCGTTGCAGATGATCGGCCTAATTGGCCTCTCCGTCGGCATTTACGAAGGGGTGGGCTATCAACTCTCCCAAGCACCGGGGGACAGTGCGGCGGATGGGGCGATCGTCCTAGCGGCAACGACGGCAGCGATCATGGTCCTCTACCAGTTGGGGCAACGCCTGTGGGTGCGGCTACTGAACCTACCACCTGCGACCTTCACCGTCTGGGCTAATTGGCACTGGGGCCTCGGTATTGTGCTGATGCTGCTGGCTACCCTTGCCAACCTGCTGGTGCCCCCCACCTTAAAGGAACTGGGACTCGCGATCGCGGCCTACCTCTGTCTCTATGCCCTGGGGCGAGGCCGCCATGCGACTTCACCAGCAATGGTGGGGATTTGGGTCTATGCAGGGATCTGGCAGGGTTTATTCCTGCTGGGGTTTGCCCGGATTAACTGGAGCCAGTTAAGTGTGTTCGACAATTGGCTGGGGTTTGTCGCCTGTGGTCTGGGGGTCCTCTGGTATCACCTCCCGTGGCAACGCTGGGGCTGGCGATCGCAACCCTGGCGACGGGCGGCGATCGCACTGCCCCTAGCCACGGCCCTGATGACCACCCTGGACCTGTTGCACCCTGGGAATGCCCTAATCGCAGCGGGCTACTACGCGGGATTGGCTTACCAGACACGTAATCTGCGCTGGACCTATGTCAGTGTCTTTCTCGCCGACTGGGCAGTGTGGCGCTGGTTAGATCGGCAAACCATCGCCGATCCCCTGTTGAACACCCTATCCCTCGCCCTCACCCTGCTCTATATCGCCCAATTTGATCCGGGCCTCCAGCACCGGGAACAGCGGCATAGTCGCCATCTCTTGCGGTTAGTCGGATTGGGACTGATTCAGGGGATCATGTTGTTTAGCGATCGCTATACGGGCCTAGCCGTGGGCCTGGTCAGTTTAGTCTCAATTTTTGCGGGTCTCGGCTTGAAAATTCAGGCACCCCTCTATGTCGGTACTGCTATCTTTCTGGCCAATATCTTTAACCAATTAATTATTCTCAATCAGGTTTATCCCCTCATTAAGTGGATCGTGGGCCTGATCGTCGGCAGTCTCCTGATCTGGGTGGCCGCCACCTTTGAAACCCGCCGCCTCCAACTGCGATCGCTCGTCCAAAGCTGGACCGAAATCCTCGACCAGTGGGAATAGGGAGAGGGGTTAATAATGGCCGTTAATAATGGCCGTTAACAAATCTGTTAACAATGGCTGTTAACCTTCACTAGGAATAACTGGGGCGCTAGGATTCGAACCTAGGGATGGCGGGACCAAAACCCGCTGCCTTACCGCTTGGCTACGCCCCATCGCTGTCGGACACTGATTTAGCCAGACACCGATTTAGTGTAGCAGAGTTGTCAACACTTTTTCTACCCTACGGCGGGGAAAATTTTTACGGCGATCGTGGGTGGCGATCGTGGCGCGAGAGGCCCTAGGGGTCGATCAAGCTTAAAATGAGGTGAGTTCAACGGGTTTAAAAGATAACGGGAGGTAGAGCGGGTCAACCTTTGTCCTCGCGGTCCAAGGCGGGCTACTGCGGCTGATCGATATAGGCCCCCCCGCGCCAGCAGGTTGACCAGGAAGTTATACCCACGGCGATGCCGGGAATGCTCAATCTGACCGATGTTCTTCAATGGGTCATTGACGGATTCAAGCACGGCTCGTTTGCGCAGCAGCATCTTGTCGAGCAGTTGGAGCAAGCGATTTTTCATGTTTTGGCGGGATTTCGTCATCAGTTACAGTCCCCGCTTGCAGAGTTCTTCAAACCGAGCTAAAACACGATGCGCATGAGCACGGGCCGGTAGGCAAACTGCCAGCGGCGTGGCGTCAATCAAGGCAATGCCGGTGACGTCCCCCTTGCGGATGACGTGAAGACGGAACAAACCGCTTTATACGATACAGACTACCCACACCACTACCAACGTTGGTTAGAGCAAACCGTCGCCCAGTACTGTAGGATTGTCGTCGCACTTCGTTGTCCCGGTAGACCATGCCCTCCAGTCAACTGGCCTCTAGCGATATTCATCCCCACAATCACCAATCAGCCGATAGAGATCCTGGGCTTTTTCCAGCACTGCTTCTAGGCGATCGTAATCCTCCGTATCCAGGCTGAAATTAAAAACCTGGGCATTTTCGGTCAAATGCGCGGAAACCCCCAAGCGCACACCGACGATCACCCCCGCCACCATTGGTTGTTCCAGAACATAGCGCACGGCAACATTAGGAATCGTTACCCCATATTTTTGGGCAATTTTCTGCAACACAACCAGTAATTTTTGGAAAAGCTCCCAACTGCCCCAAGCGTCGATCATGTTCTTATACTTGCGCAGGGAAGCCGTATTGAGCTTGGCCCGATTGGGTTCTGGTGCGCCCACATACTTCTCTGACAGTAATCCCCCACACAGGGTGCCATAGGCGAGGAGCTTGATATCCTGTTGCTGGCAAAACGGCACCATTTTTTTCAGGGGACGCCGATCGATGAGGGAAAACTGGACCTGGTTGGAGACGATCGGAATCCCTTGCTCCAGGATAGTTTTGGTGTGGACCGTATCAAAATTGGTTAAGGCAATCTGTTTAATCCAGCCCGCGTGTTTGAGATCGGTGAGCATGCGCAAGGCTTCCAGATAGTTCCGATCGCTGTAATCCCACCAGTGGAATTGCAATAAATCCAAGCATTCGACTGCCATCCGTTGCCGCGATCGCTGAATATTTTCCTCCACGATCCGGCGGGTCATCGGCATGGGGCGAGGGACCCATTTCGTAAAGGCTTGCAGGGGGGCCAGGGCTGCTTCTCCTCGTTCGGTGCGGAGGCGCTGGCGAAATGCCCCAATAAAATCCTCCGCTGGCCCATAGTGATCCGCCAAATCCCACGTAGTAAAGCCTGCATCGAGATAGGGAAACATGGCCGCGATCGCCGCTTGGGCCTCGATCGGGCCGTGGGCACCGGACACTTGCCACATCCCATTCAGCACGCGACAAATGGTCAGATCATCCGTTAAGGCAAAGCGACTGGATTCTGGCAAAGACATAGGGACAACCGGTGTAGATCATCTTTCTGTAGATCATCTTATAGATCCGTAGAGCCGTTATACAGCCGTTATAGAGCCGTGGTGGGTGGTGGCGATCGCGGGTCTCGATGACGCGATCCCCAGCTTGAGCCATGCCCCAAACAACCGGACCTTGCGTCACCCTGAGCGTGTTGCGACCTTACCGCAGGTTCAAAACTTGCGATAGCCTGAACGCAACAGGTCATGCGATGCTGAGGGAGAGTGTGAGGATAACGCCCATGTGGACTGAAATCGCCCAGCACATTACCCAGGTAACAGGGATTCCCCTACCCAATCCCCAGGTGCGATCGCTGGGGGGTGGCTGCATTAATCAAGCCTATTTACTCAGCCAGGGGGAGGTTCAATATTTTGTCAAACTGAACCACGCCAGCAAGGTCGATATGTTTGATGCTGAGCAGTTAGGGCTGGCCCAAATGCTGCAAACGCAAACGATTCGGGTGCCACGACCGATTGGCTGTGGTGTGGCAGGAGGACACGCCTACCTGGTTTTGGAATATCTGGCGTTGGGTGGCCGGGGAACTCCCGCTGCTTGGCAGGCGATGGGACAACGGTTAGCCGCTCTGCACCAATGGCGATCGCCCCAAAGGCACTCCCAGTTTGGTTGGGACCGGGACAATAGGATCGGTGATACCCCCCAACCGAACCCCTGGACCGATGATTGGACCACCTTTTTCCGGGAGCATCGACTGGCGTTTCAGTTTAAATTAGCGGCTCGCCGAGGGGGTCACTTTCCCCGACAGGCAGAACTCTTGGCGGCAGTGCCCCACCTGCTGGCGGATCATCACCCCCAACCCTCCCTGGTACATGGGGATCTCTGGTCCGGGAACGCGGCGATTACCCATGACGGCGAACCGGTGATCTTCGATCCAGCAACCTATTGGGGCGATCGCGAAGTGGATTTAGCCATGACGGAATTGTTTGGGCGCTTCCCAACACCGTTCTATGAGGGCTATCAGCAGGTTTTCCCGATCGCGGCGGGCTATGCCCAGCGCCAGGTTCTTTACAATTTGTATCATCTTCTCAATCACTTCAATCTCTTTGGGGGCAGCTATGGCTCCCAGGCGAACCGCATGATTGATGAACTCTTGGCCCGTCGTTAGGGATGGGCCGGGGCCACCCGGACGTTTTGGCATCCGGATAGTTTAAACTTAGTAAACAGACGATCGGTTAAAGAATAAGTTTCTGTTATTATTAAAGCGCCGAAGGGCTGCACAGGGGTTCGTTTTGATTGCGGGACTCGCGCCTAAAAAAACCCCAATCCGCATCGCGAATCAGGGCATTAAAATCAGGGTGCATCTACCACTTCACTCTTCTGATCCCGCCCCCCCTATCCGGAAATCCTTGGCAAAATATTTCCAGCGGTCTTGTCCCCAATGGTGGGTCTTCTATCATACCAACCTTTTTACTCACTGGCCCCATCCCAATTTGTCCGGCCTATGGGGATTAACTTGGGCCAGCAGGAGGGTGATCCCATAGCTCATCACCACGGGCTGGGAACGCCGATCGAGGTCATGGAGCAACTGTCGAAATTGGGCCGTTGTTAGCCGTCGCCCTTGGGCACTGTAATGAACACCGATCGCCTTGAGGCCCCGGAAGAAATCTGCCGCACACCGATAGGTATAGGACGGCATCTCTTGCTGGATCTGGATTTGGACAGCGGGATGACGGAGGCCGTCAACCAGGGATTGGGTGGCAGGTAAGGGGTTGCCGGTAAACGGCAAATGCCGCTCCTGGCAGACCAGCCGCCATTCGGGAAAACTGCGATCGTCGGGAAAGGCCACTAACAAAATGCCCCCCGGTTGGAGCCATTCTAGGTACCGCTGGAGAGCGGCTAGGGGATGGTTAAACCATTGAATCGTAAACCCAGTGACAATCATCGCGTAGGGAGCGGGCGGTGTCATCATGGCCTCACCGTCCATTTGCCGGAAGTGGAGATTGGCCGGTTGGCGATCGCGGCGCGCTGCCTCTGGGGTATCCAACCGCTGCATTTGCTGTTGGCAAAAGGCCAGCATGGCGGGTGACAAATCCGTAATCTCCAAGGCGCGATCGGGGAACTGCGCTCGTAACTGTTGGGTGATAAAGCCAGTCCCGCACCCAATTTCCAGAATTCGTCCCGGCGGCAAGGAGGAGTGCTTAGCCCGCAAGAAGGCCATTAATTTTTCTGCATACTGTCGCTGTAGATGGGCATACCGATCGTACTGAGAAGCTGCCTGCCCAAAAGTGGCTGCAATCTGCGCCTTGCAATTCATACCCTCACCCAACTTTCCGACGATCGCTGTTTGCCTCATACCGCCCTGATAGCCGATAGCATCGGTTGCAACCGCGACCAACACGCATCCAAATGCGTAAAGGGCAATGCATGGCCCCCCGTGAGGGGGATATACTGATAGGCTGCTGACGGCACCGATCGCGTCGGGTCTTCCCTGGAGCATCGCACCTGTTCCCATAGCGGCTCTGCTTGGGCAACGGGCACAATTTGGTCCTGTAATCCCTGAAAAATCACGATTCTGGGAATTTGGCTGAGGGGCCTTAAGTCCAACTGGGCCTGATCCAAGGCTTGTAGATCATTGAGCAGTCGGGTATGGTCAAGGCTTTGCATTGGGCTGCCCGCGAGGGGTTCCGGGTAATCGCAATTCTGGTAAAACTGGCGGAGGACGGTCAGGGGGGCCTGCTCTAACTGGGTGAGCATTTGACGTAACACCCGCTGCGATCGCCGTTTAGCCTTTGGCTCCGACGGATGAAAGTGCTGAAACCCGCCAAAAATGACCAGCAGGTCAGGTTGGGCGAATAATGCCGACGCTTGCCAATCCAATGCCCACCAATGCAAGCCATAGGAATGGGTCAAGACAACCTTATGACTATCTGCGCGCAAGAACTGAGGGATTTGTGGTTCGCGGAGCCTCTTTGCGGGTGAATCGACCCCATAGCCGCGATCGTAGCTCTGCCACTGACACACCCCCAGCGATAGAAACCGGGCTTGCCAAGCCTGCCAGCAGTCGGGCGTAAATCCCCAGCCATGATAGGCCATCACTTCTAGGAATTTTGTCATCCCATCTCGTCATCCCATCTCGTCATCCCGGCCATGCCCGAATCGCCTCCAATAATTGATCAAGGTGGGGCGCCTGATGCTGGGCGGTGATCGCCAGCCGTAACCGCGACGTGCCCACGGGCACCGTGGGGGGACGGATCGCGATCGCCAAGATTCCCTGCGCTTCCAACCACTGGGCCAACCCCAAGGCCCTCGCTTCCTCCCCCAGCCAGAGGGGAACGATTTGGGTATTCGATTGGCCCGTATCATAGCCCGCCGCTTGTAGCCGCGCCCGCAAGGTTGCCGCCTGGGCCAACAAGGCTTGCCGGGATAGCTCTAACCTTGGCATGAGGGTGAGGGCAGCGTGGAGACTGCCCACAATCGGCGGGGGGAGGGCCGTGGTGTAGATAAAACCAGGACACATATTAATAAGATAATCGCGCAGGGTTTGGGAACCAGCGATAAAGGCCCCAAAGCTGCCCCAGGCTTTGCCAAACGTCCCCAACACCAGATCCACCCGTGGCTGGTTCACCGCTAACCCCATCCCCCCCGGTCCCAATACCCCCCAAGCGTGGGCCTCATCCACATAGAGGATCGTCCCATAGCGATCGGCCAAGGCGACCAAGCCCTCTAGATCACAGCGATCGCCATCCATGCTGAATACGCTTTCTGTAGCAATTAAACAGCGATCGTAGGCGCAACGATCGGCCTGTCGCAGCAACGACTCTAGATGGTTCAGATCATTGTGCCGGTAACGCACCCAACGGGCTTGACTGGCGATCGCCCCGTGCAGCAAACTGGCGTGGCTCAAGCGATCGAGCAGCAGCAAGGAGTGTCGAGTTAGGAGCGCGGGCAATACCGTCGCATTGGCCTGAAACCCCGAACTAAACAAGAGGGCAGCTTCCCGGCCACAGGCTTGGGCAAGGGCCTGCTCCAGTTCCCTGTGGATGTCATAGTTCCCCGTGACCAAGCGGGAAGCCGTTGCCCCCACCCCATACCGCTGGGCATAATCCTGGGCCGCTGTCACCAGCACCGGATGGGTCGCCAAGCCCAAATAATCATTACTACTAAAATTCAGCAACCGGCGATCGCCCTGCCAGACATAGCCCGATCCGCCCCCGTTTCCCACCACCTCCGGGCTAAGGGCGTGCAGCGATCGCCAGCGGTGGGCTTGGGCGCGACTGGTTTGGGTCGCCGGGATAAAGGCAAAGCGATCGGCAATTCTCTCCCCGTCTCGAATCATGGCTGTAAACTCATGGCTGTAAACTCATGGCTGTAAACTCGTGGCTGTAAACAGAACACGATCGGGGTGGGCAATTCGGGAGGCTTACAGTACATTAGGAATACCCTATACGGCTATCCTATCCTCAGTTCAGTCTGCTGCAAATGCCGATTATTAGCGTTATTGCATCCGATTGCATCCAATTGCATCGACCGAGTTAAGTTCTATCGTCAGCCCTCGTGGTACCTGACCGTTTAGCGCTTTACTGTAAAACAGATGTCAGATTCTCAAAAAAATCGGCTAAGATAGGTGCAGGATTCTCAGAGGAGCTATATACTCGATAGGTATCTTCCTCGGAGCTGTCTCGGTTAAGGTGTGAGGAAACGAAATGATGACGTCCAAGCTTTTAAGAAATTCACTTCTGGCGGCCCCCGCCCTCCTGGGTGCTAGCCTTGCCCTGTCGGCGACGGCCCTTGCCAACGAAACCCGTACCGAAGGAGCCGTGCTGGTTCCCACGCTTGAAACGGCTGCTCCCCTGGAAGTAGCCCAAGCACTACCCACCCTGTCCACGGATGCCGTAGTCGCCCAACCCCGCGTTGAATCCGTTGCCCAACTGGATACCTCGACGCTGGATCAAGTGCGGACCTACAGCCGTGAAGGCCAAGGCCAACCAGGGATCGGCCAAGTCACCTCGGTAACCCAACTGTCCGATGTTCAACCCACCGATTGGGCTTTCCAAGCTCTGCAATCCCTGGTTGAAAAATACGGTTGTATCGTGGGGTATCCCGATGGAACCTATCGGGGCCAACGCGCCCTGACCCGGTTTGAGTTTGCTGCGGGTCTGAACGCCTGTTTGGATCGGGTTAATGAACTGATTGCCGCAGCCACCGCTGACTTGGCAACCAAGGAAGATCTGGCCGTGCTGCAAAAACTGCAAGAAGAGTTTGCGGCGGAACTGGCCACCCTGCGTGGTCGGGTCGATAACTTGGAAGCCCGTACCGCCCAACTGGCAGCCACCCAGTTCTCCACCACCACCAAGCTGCGCGGGGAAGCGATCTTCGGCCTCAGCAACGCCTTTGGCGATCAGAGAGCATCAACTGCGAGTGGTAGCTTTGGTCTAGTAACTGGCAGTGGTCGGAGTGTTAACGACAACACCGTCTTCAGCGATCGCGTTCGGCTAGGTCTAGCGACCACCTTCACAGGTGAAGACCTGTTGTGGACCCGGCTTGATGCAGGCAACACCGACAACTTCATCAGCGCCACGGGTACGCCGATGGCAACGCTGAGCTACGCGTTCAATAACGGCAACGACATCGAACTGGGCCAGTTGTACTACAAGTTCCCGATGGGCGATCGCGTTCAGGTGACGATCGGGACTGCTGGTCTGGACTTTGACGATATCTCGCCGACCACCTTCAACCCGGTCTACGGTGATGGGATCAACGCCATTTCGCGCTTCGCCGATCGCAACCCGTTTGTTTATCGTGCCGGAACGCAGTCCAACGCTGGGGCGGGGGTCAACTTCTGGTTTGGCAACGATCGTAAGGTTGCCTTAACCGCTGCTTACCTCGCCGGTAATGCCGGTAACCCCGCCGACAAGAATGGTCTGTTCAATGGTGACAACACCATCATCGGTCAGTTGATGTTTGCACCGAGCGAAAACGTTGAATTCGGGTTTGCCTACACCCACTCCTACTATCCCGGCGGTGACTTACCAGCCCTGTCAGCACTGACGGGTAGCTGGAATGCCAATGCTCCCTTTGGTCAAAGGGCGACCTCGATGAACACCTATAACGGGATGGTTAACTGGCGGATTTCGCCGAAGTTTGCCTTTGGCGGTTGGGTTGGCTTCGGTGACGCTCACCAGCAATCCGGTTCCAGCCGCAATGCTGATCTGTGGACTTGGGCCGCTGTCCTAGCCTTCCCCGACCTCGGTAAGGAAGGTAACCTAGGTGGCCTTGTAGTGGGTATGCCGCCCAAAGTCACCAACAACGATCGTGGTAGTGCCTTTGAAGATGAAGATACCTCCATCCACATTGAAGGTTTCTACAAGTTCCAACTGAACGACTTCGTTGCGATCACTCCGGGTGTTTATGTGATCACCAACCCGAACCACAACAGCAACAACGATACGGTGTGGGTCGGTACCGTGCGCACCACCTTCCAGTTCTAAACACCTAACTAGAGCTAGCACTGCCTAGTTCTGAGTTTACGAGAAAGCCTTCCTCAGCAATGGGGGAGGTTTTTTCATGGAAGTCATGCTGGGATTAAGCCTGGGGAGCCATTCTGGGAGCAATCATGGGATAAAACTTAAACCTGCATACCCCAGTGGGGAACCGGGATATACTGATAGGGGCACATTGCTTAAACAGGCCGTGGAACTTTCTTGTAAAAGTGAATACGCCCTCTTGGCGTTGCTGGAGTTGGTGGGGACTTATCAGAGTGGGGAACCCCGCCAAATTCGCCAGATCGCTGCCCAGCAGGGTATCCCCGATCGCTATCTAGAGCAACTACTGGCAACCCTGCGCCGGGGGGGATTCGTGCGATCGCAGCGGGGCGCCAAGGGGGGCTATACCTTAGCCCGTGATCCCTGGCAAATTAGCCTATTGGAGGTGATCAATTGCATTGAGGGGTTAGATTCGCAAACCGCCGATGCCAAGCAGGCCACCCAAACGGTAGAAGGTACAATCATTCATGAGGTCTGGCAAGAGGCCCAGTCAGCCGTGGATTCCGTCTTTCAGCGCTATACCTTGCAAGATCTCGCGGCCCAACGAGATGCCAGACGCCAACGTAATTTGATGTATTACATCTAGCCATCTCATCTAGCCTTCTTATCTAGCCGTCTTATCTAGCCGTCTTATCTAGCCGTCTTATCTAGCCGTCCTGCTATGGTCTCCCCCACCCACTACGACACCTTGGCGATCGCCCCCACGGCCACCCTGGCAGAAATTAAGCAAGCCTACCGTCAGTTGGTGCGCCGCATTCATCCCGACAACAACCGGGCAACCGCCGACCCCGATCGCCTCACCCAGGTGAACGCCGCCTACGAAGTGCTCAGTGATCCGCGCCAGCGATCGGTCTACGATCGGCGCTTGCACCAAACTAGCCCTGCTGCCGCTGCCCAACAGCACCATCGGCAACAACGACAGCAAAACCAGGCCAGTGATCAACAGTTACAAGACTGGCTTCAACAGGTTTATGCGCCGGTTGAGCGGCTCATTGACGACATTTTGGCTTCCCTAGATGCCCAGATTGACGACTTGGCCGCTGATCCGTTTGACGATGATTTAATGCTGGCCTTTCAAACCTACCTGGAAGACTGTCGATCGGATTGGCAAACTGCCCAACGCCAATTCTGCGCCTACCCCAATCCTAAACACGCCGCCGGGATCGCCGTTCACCTCTACTATTGTCTCGACCGTATTGGTGACGGTCTGGACGAACTAGAAGCCTTCCCCTTCAACTACAGCGATCAGCACCTTCATGCAGGCCAAGAGTTGTTTCGGATTGCTGATAGCTTACGCCGAGAGGCCCAATCTGCCTTTGGCGACCTAATGGGCGCAAGATTTTGAATTTTAAATTTTGAATTTTGAATTTTGAATTGGCGAGTGGTCAGTTGTCGGGATTGTCGGTGTCGGAACGGCGATCGTTCAGGAGAATTTGCCACATGCGCTGATTCTCCGTCTGCAACCCCCGGACTTCCTGCTGGATCTCCTGTATCTGTTGCTGCATCACTTGGATCGATCGCAGAATCTCTAATCGTTCTTGCCGATCCTCTGCCGCCAGGTTAGCTAAAGCTTGGACAGTGCGGCTGTTTGACTCAATTTGACGGCTATTTAACTCAATTTGACGACTATTTAACTCAATTTGACGACTATTGGACTCAACCAACTGAGCCAACTGATCTAAGCGCTCATCTGTCCAACGTTCAATACTCATCAGGTCACCTGAACTCTGCCACCCACACCCGATCGTCCTCGGCCCGGATAGTTCTTTAGCGCACTCTTCGGCCATTTTATTGCATAATTTTGGGATGGAGGAACCCCCCATCCCGTTTTACCGTCAGGTGACTTACCTGGGTTAAAGCAACCCCAAAAAGTTGCGATCGCTACAGCGCCAACGCCAGTTGTTTTCTAGTTAAACTGCTTTGCTCGATCCGATTGCGATTAAAGAAGTGGTGTAGATTATCGTCTTTAATCGAGTTCAGTGTGGGAGCGGGTACTGTCGGGACTGGGCGTTGGTCATCCACGGTTAGCAAGGGCATTTCTTGCCAACAGGTGCGACAGAACCAGTACACCTTCCCCTGTCGGACACGGCGGAGCATCAAGCTCGAACAGCAAGGGCAGGAATTCATAACGTCTTTTACCTCAGTTTTATAAAAAGCGATCCAGAGCAAACAAAGTCAACGTTAGAGGGGTATCGGTGTGCGACTAAATCTACACCTTCTACGTTAATCAGGAAAAATAAAGGTCTCGTAAATATTACTGAAATGCAACGAACCGACATGGATGGACATATAACGCAATCTTAAATTTTCCCAAAAGTTTACCTAAGGCCCAATCTTCAGCCATACACCGACGGCTGACCTGCGGGTTGGAGTACAGTACATATAGAGAGTTGTCTAGAGGGCTTGCCGTCTGGGCGCTGTCTCGCCCCTGTCTTGCTACCGTCGTCTCGCTGCTGATCTGCCGACCTATGCCTTCTGTCAAGTCCCCATTAATTGGTTTGACCGCCAACCAGTTTCGCCACCCCCTCGATCTGGAGGCAACCAATGCCCTGAAGCAGCTTCCGGGCCTAGACTTGATCATCCGAAGCTTCCTCGGACCCCTGGCTGAGCAATTTCTCTATCTGGATAATATTGCGTCGGGGATTTTGGTCGGTGAGCAGCAACTTCCTGATTTACACCGCTTGTTACTGGAAGCCTGCCAGGTGCTAGAGTTGGAGCCGCCACAGCTTTATGTGCGTCAGAACCCGGTCCCTAACGCCTATACCTTCGCCATGCGGGGCAAGCAACCCTTTATGGTGATTCACACGTCCTTGTTGGATTTACTGAATCCCGATGAAGTCCAGGCGGTGATGGCCCACGAATTGGGGCACCTCAAGTGTGATCACGGGGTTTACCTGACCCTAGCCAACTTGATGATTCTGGCGGCGGGGCAGTTGCCCAGTCTGGGCGGGGCGATCGCCCAAAATCTGCAAGCCCAAATTATGGAGTGGCTCCGGTGTGCGGAACTCACCTGCGATCGTGCGGCCCTGTTGGTAGCCCGTGATCCTAAGGTGGTGATTTCGTTGCTGATGAAGCTGACGGGTGGCTCCCCCAGTTTGGCCAAGCAACTGAATGTGGAGGCTTTTCTAGCACAGGCGCGGGCCTATGATTCTGCTACCCAAACACCGATCGGGGAAGCGCTCAAACAAGCCCATACAACGACCCTAACCCATCCCGTACCGGTCCTGCGGGCACGGGAGATCGATCGCTGGGCCAACAGTCCAGCCTACCAATCCCTCATCCAAGGGGATCGGCGGCTCTCTCAGCCGCAACTCAACCCGACGGGGGGCTGGCGGAATTGGTAACGAGCATTTCCTGAGCAACGGGGACTAGGGCTTGATGCCAATGACCATTGAATCAGGACCCACCAAGGGTTCCACTCGGATTTGCGTGAAACCCGCTGCTTGCATCCATTGGGTGCAGTCGGCACCGGTATAGTCAAAGCCACCGGGGGTCTCAATCAGCATATTCAGGCTCATCATGAGACCAAAGGCATTTTGGCTGCGATCGTCGTCAATGATTGCCTCGTAGACAATGAGGGCACCCCCACTGGGGACAGCGGCGAAGGCTTTCGCGATCAACATTTTTTTGGTTGGCAAGTCCCAATCGTGCAAAATGTGTCCCATCAGGACAACGTCGGCTGGGGGGAGATCCTGTTTGAAAAAGTCGCCGGGAACAAAGGTCACCCGTTCCTCTAACCCCAGTGTTGCCATGTACGTCTCGAAAATCGGTGCCACCTCTGGCAAGTCAAAGCCGAACCCTCGCAAATGACTATTGGCTTTGGCAATCTGGGCTGCCAGATCGCCCTGGGCGGTGCCCACATCCAAGAAGGTGCGGTAGTTCTGCCAAGGAAAGGTTTGGGCGATCGCCAGGTTGGCCCCACGGCTGATCCCGGTCATGGCCATGAGAAACTCTTGCAGGCGGGCGGGATCGGCATAGAGGGTTTCAAACAAGCCGGAACCGCCAGTCTTGAGTTCATTTTGGGGTTGTCCCGTACGTAGGGCTTCGGTCAGATGGCTCCAAAAGGGATAAAGGCGATGGTTGGCCATTTCGAGTATCCCACCAATGTAGGAAGGTTTGGCACGATCAAGGAACAGGTCCGTTTCGGCGGTATTGGCGTAGCGATCGCCCGTGCGTTCTAGGAATCCGAGGGCAACCAGGGCATCCAGGAAGTCACGCGCCGAGCGTAGGTGCAGACCCAGACGACCGCTGAGAATCTCGAAGGGTTGCGACCCCCTGGCTAGCTCGGTAAATAGGCCCATCTCGATCGCACTGAGCAAAACCTTGGCGGGCCAGAAGGCTAACCCGGTTTGCAAGATTCGTTCTGGATTGGGTTGCTCGCTCATCATATTCTGTTTTTGGGCGTATTCGGTTTGCGGGGTATTGTATCACTGGCGAGCGAACGCCCAACTCGCCCGTGGACTAGCGGCAGTGACACAAGCATTGTCGCCCAGAGCAGGGACAGGCTTTGTCCGGATCAGCGATGGCCTGTTGTGTTTACTCCAGCAATCGGGAACTCTAAAGCTAGAACTAGAGTCATCGAGCGATAGCATGAGGATGCCACCTCCACCGAAACCAGAAAGCAAGGGAAACTGGCATCGTTGGCTGAAATCGAGATACTGCAATGACTACCGCCGATCGTACCTCGAAGTTACTGGGTGAGGGGTCATAAGTTACGCGTAATTACTGAGAAGCTTTTCTCGGTTCTGTGTTATTTATTTAAACTTGCATAATTCTGCGAATGATCAGGAATGTTTAGCAGGGACTAAAGTTCCGGCTCCAGCCAGTACAGATCTGCTAAGTAAGTGAGACACCGCTTAAACACCTGGTTGAGTCAGGGTTAAAAGCCGTAAGTTGAACCCAGTCAAGCTTCTGGGGTTTAGGAAAATTTAGCCGGATGCGTGAATCCCGCCGCTAAATTGGACTCGTTATAAAACTTCACAAACTTTTCTGGGTATTTATTTACTTTGCGTAATACTATAGATACTATAGATTAAGATCTCTCAACAATTGAGATTGGGTTTAGTAAGTCGATATTTTAAGCTCGTTTGCAGTGAATCGGAACAGCGAGACATAGAGTCCGACTCTGTCAATTCTTCTAGCGTTAGCAGGTTGTTAACCTGAATATGAGTAAGCGAACAGATGCAAAATTAGGGTCAACCTTGGCAGTGGCGGGGATCGCTCTGCTCCTAGTGGGTGGCATTGGGATTTCAACGGGGCGGCTGGCTCTGGGAAGTCTACGATCGGGCTATGTGGGTGTGGCGTTGATGATGGAGATTGTGGGGTTAGGGCTACGCGAGAAGGCCCAGGACAGTTAATCCACCTTAGGAAGCTGGGGCAAAGGTGAGGGGTTTACCGCGCACATCTAGGTGAAGCTGGCACCGTTCATAGACCACTTGCCCCCCGACGATCGTCACCACCGGCCAACCCGTTAAGGACCACCCTTCAAAGGGACTCCAGCCACATTTCGTTAGGAGTTCCGATCGCAGCACAGGCCGTTCAGTCATGAGATCCACCAACACCAGGTCAGCGTCATATCCCGGCTCAATGCGGCCCTTGTTGGGAATGCCATAGGCCCGTGCCACTGCCGTAGACATCCAGTTCGCCACCTGCGCCACCGTGCAGCGTCCCTGTTTCGCCTGGGTCAACATCAGGGGCAAAGACGTTTCCACCCCTGGCATCCCGGAGGGGCTGTTGGGATAGGGTTGGGCCTTTTCGGTGAGGGTATGGGGGGCGTGGTCGGTAGCAATGAAATCAATCACACCCTCCAGGAGGGCTTGCCAGAGCACCGCGTTATCGTGGGGCGATCGCAGGGGCGGGTTCATCTGGGCCAAGGTGCCGATCGTGGCATAGGCGCTGGTGTTGAGCAGCAAATGCTGGGGGGTCACTTCCGCCGTCACCCAGGCGGGTTTATCCTGCCGGAGCAGTTCGGCCTCCTCAGCCGTGGACAGGTGGAGGATATGCAGACGGCGCTGATATTTGCGGGAGAGTTTGAGGGCTAACTGGGTAGCCTCCAGGGCAGCTTGGTTGTCCTGGATCTGGGAATGAATCGCCGGATCGGTGATTCCCGCAAACTGCTGGCGACGCTGCTCAATCCGGGCCTGGTTTTCCGCATGAACCGCAATCAAACGATCGCCCGTGGCAAAAATGGGTTCTAGGGCCGCTTCGTGATCAATCAACAGGGGACCCTTCATCGATCCCATGAAAATCTTGATCCCAGGGGTAGGTTGGGCCGTGCGCAGATCCGGCAGGTTCTCCACCGTGGCCCCAATGAAGAAGCCATAGTTCACCAGACACTTCTGGGCCGCCCGTTGCAGCTTATCGTCCAGGGCCGCCTGGGTGGTGGTCAGGGGCCGGGTATTGGGCATTTCCAAAAACGAGGTGACCCCGCCCTTGGCACAAGCACAACTGGCCGTGAAGAGATCTTCCTTATGCTCTAACCCTGGCTCCCGGAAATGGACCTGGGGATCAATCACCCCGGGGAGGAGGGTAAGGCCCTCGGCTTCAATCTGGCGATCGTCGTCGCTGGGGGCGATCGTGGGGGCCACCTGGGTAATCTGGCCATCCCGCACCTGCACATCTCCCAACAGGAATTCACCATTGGGAAGCAGAATTTGGGCCTGATGGATGAGAAGATTGGGCGTGCTCATGGTTGATAGGTCGATAGCGGCAAAGGGGTTAGGGGGTTTGGATGGCATCGATTTGGGTTTGGGTGGACTCAATCGCCGCCTCATCCCCGATCGCCTGGTAAAGGGTGCGGGCCTGCTGGTAATAGGTCAATGCCTTCTGCGCATCCGCCTGCTCTTCATAGAGGTTGCCCAGGTTGACCAGAATTTGGGCCGTCTCTGGACGATTGCCAATTTCCTGCTGAATGGCAAGGGCACGCTGAAAGTAGTCCAATGCCTGATCATACTGGCCCAGGGCCAGGTAGGTGGTACCGATATTGTTGAGGGTCACCCCTTCGCTCGATCGATGGCCGACCGCTTGATGAATCGCGAGGGCTTCCTCGTAGTAATTCAACGCCTCCACATGGTCACCCATCTGCCGATAGACACTGGCAATGTTATTGAGGGTTAAGCCTTGGGCCGGTCGATTACCCACTTCCTTGAGGATGGCGAGAGCTTGCTGGTAGGTGGCGAGGGATTGGGTATAGTCGCCCTGTTGATCATAGATCTGGCCAATGTTATGGAGGGTGGCCCCTTCCCCCAGGCGATCGCCGATCTCGCGGCGGATACCCAGGGCTTGGAGATAGTAGGTCAAGGCCTGAGCATACTGGCGTTGTTTGGCCTGCACAAGGCCAAGGTTATTCAGGGCAAAGCTTTCTCCCCGAAGGTCTTGGGCTTCACGGCTAAGGGCCAGGGCCTGCTCAAAGTAACGCAGGGCTTCATCGTACTCGCCCAGTTTGTCATAGACCAACCCCAGATTACCCAGGACGATCGCGACATTGGCGGGTTCCCCCAACGCTTGCAAGAGGGTGAGGGCTTCCTGGTAGTGGGCGATCGCCTGCGGGTATTGGCCCAGGCCCCGGTAGAGTGCGGCCATGCTGTTGAGGGTAGTCGCTTCACTGTCGCGATCGCCCACTTCCCGGTAAATCGGCAAGGCTTGGGAAAAGGAGGCCAGGGCTTCGCGCCATTGTCCCTGGCGCTGTTGCTGTAACCCTTGCTGACTCAGTCCATAGGCATGGTTCAGCCGATCGGTCTGGGACGCATCCAGAGTAGCAGCATCCGGAGTAGCAGCATCCGGGGTCGCTTTCCCAGGCAGCGACAGGAGCAGCCCATCCAGGGTCAGTAGCGCAGGCAGCAGGACCAAACTTACAATCGGACGCAGCATTCGCCAGCCTCCAAATCAGCGTCATTACCCTCTATTATCAAAAATTTTGGGTCTAAAACCCATTTTCAAAATCAACGACTGAAGTCGTTACTACGAACCTCAACGTTAGTAGTACAGGCTTTAGCCGGTAGCAACCTGCAAAATCAACGACTGAAGTCGTTACTACGAACCTCACGGCAAGGATCAACACCAACGGGAAGGGATCAAGAATCCCAGCTAGGGCCAGTTTGTCTCAACTGGGCTGATTGACTGACAAAACCCTGAGGGGGCGAAACCCAGTCTAGGAGGGAAGCCTAGCTTAGTTTATGCTAGCAGTTA